>MDTC01275348.1_pt1 | contig 44307 bp, 51 predicted proteins | sample 811181 | NCBI WGS metagenome assembly MDTC01 (sample SAMN05326644, study PRJNA326480) | marine metagenome | isolation source: seawater | place: Pacific Ocean: North | collected 2011 | reverse complement strand
GTGTAAGCACCGTAAGGTGTGTAGCTGACCAGTACTAATAGCTCAATTGGCTTGATTTATGCACTGAAAAAAATTTTCAGTATCAAGAATAACATTTTTTATAAAAATATTAATTGATATTAATTTACAAATAATAAAAAAAGCCTGCAAGAAATTGCAGGTTTTTTTTATTTAATGAAAAGATTTTAAAATATTAATGCGGCTATTAGTTTTTTATTATTTTTAGTATTTAAACTTTCACAATATCAAGTTTTCTCTCAACATAAAGGCCCTTTTTGGGATCTGAAAAACCTGGATTGTAATTAATTTCATTATTACTAAAATGAAAATGAATTACCTGACTTTTTCTAGTAAGTTTATAATTTTTCATTTTAACACCTCCATGTAATAAATTTGCCGCCCAAATTATAGCTTGCCCTTTTTTAACATGTAGTTCTTTAATTTTTAGTTTTTTATATTTAATTATATTTTGAATATATTTTTCATAGACACGATAATTTTTTTCCAACTCTTTTATATTAGAAGCCTTTTCTCTTTTTATATCCTGGTAATCAATTAAAGATAATTTATGACTTCCAGGCACAACTGTTAATGGCCCATTTTTTTTATGTGTATCCTCTAATGCAACCCAAGCACCCACCAAATATTTGTGTGGTATGCTGCCGAAATGAATATAATCACTGTGAAATGGTTGCTCTGTACCACCAATAAAATTTATTGTAGAAAAAGGCAAAGGTTTCGAGTCATATAAAAAATTTAAAAATTTTTTTAGAACAACATTATTAGCAAGCTTAGCTACGTTTTTTGAAAATTTCCAAGCTTCAACAATTCTAGGATATTTATTGTAATGATAAATTTTAGGATTTGTTTTAAAACTACCTGTATTAAGTGATTGTTCTATATCTTTATTAATATTATTTATAAAAAGATCGCTTAAATTTAAGTTTAATACACAATAACCTTTTTCATGCATATCAATTGCATACTTTTTAAAAATATGATTTTTTTTAGACTTTAATAGTTGATAAAAAAAGGGAGATTCAAACCAGGGCTCATTAATTAAACTAAAGGACATTAGTATTTATTAATATTAAAATAAATTTTGTCAATATATAATTGGACATATAAAAAAATACTCAAAATTTATATCTATAGTAAGCCACAATAAACGTTGTAGATTTCATTTTTTTAACTAAGAAGAGATAAAGATATTTATAAACATTATAATCCTTCAAAAAAAATAAAAAATTAAAAGCTGCGTATTTTATCGTAGTATCTTCTCTTATCTTTATCTAAAAATTTATTAAAAGCTTCCCAAAATGATTTTTTTGGTAGTTTTGAAATTCTTTTTTTCATTAAATTTAAACCATCCCATATTTTGCCTCTTTTTTTTATCAGGACCTTAAAATCTTCATAACTTAATGATGAAAAGTGATTATAATATTCTTTTTTTGAGTCACCAATCTTAATATCTGCCACTATGGAAGAGTATGATCTGGCTGTGTACCGACTACGAAAGTAGTACCTGTAACCCAAGAGCTCCATTCTTTGAAACCAATTTTTTTGAGTGAAATTAAAATTATTGTCTATTCTTTTTAGTTTAAGTTTGGAAAACGCAAAATTTGACATTAGTGCGATTGCTTCAAGTCCTGCGTATGGCGCTAACAAGGGATCAATTTTTGTATCAGTAATTAATGCAAGATCACAAGTTTTTTTAATATTATTGATATTAGATAGAGAAACCACTCCTTTATAAATATGATTTTTTGTAGAAATAATAAAAATCTTTCTTTGATCTTTTTTATGGTTGATAAAAAACGTCAATTGTTTTTTGTTAGTATTCTTATGCTTTCTATATTTTTTATCTAGGTTCTTATTTATAGCTGGATCATTTAGCCATTTGTACCAAATATCTCCCTCAGCAAACTTTTTTGTTGGCTGACATAAATTTATTGTTTCACCCTTTACAATAATTTTAAGTTTCCTCATAAATTATGTCCAACTTATAATACTTGCAGCTGCAGACAAACCAACGCCAAAACCCACAAGCATGATTTTTTGATTTTTTTTAATCATATTATTTTTTTTTAAATTTTCTAATGCAATTGGAATAGATGAGGAAACAGTATTTCCAATTTTATCATAATTTTTAAAAACTTTCTTTTTATCTAATTCTAAAATTTTTGTTAATTTATCTATCACAAGCTTACTTGCTTGGTGAAAAACAAACTGATCAATATCTTTTTTATTCAAATTATTTTTTTTTAAAATATCATGAAACAGACTCGGAATATTTTTTGTAGTAAAATGAAAAATATTTGATCCTTTCATCTCAATGTTGTTATCATTTTCCATTAAATCTGCTGCACCTGAACCATCAGTTAGAAAGCTGAATTTTACATTTTTTTTTGAATTAATTTTTTGAACTATACAGGATGATGCTGCGTCGCTAAAAACTGTCTTACATGTTCTGTTTTGATCATTTAGAAATTTACTGTAGGTATCACTACAAACAAACAAAACTGTTTTGACAGTATTAGAATTTAATAATGAGTTAATTAAAGACAAACCATATACAAATCCAGAACAACCTAACCCTAAATCAAAAGCAACAATATTTTTTCTTAAATTTAATTGATCTTGAATCATGCATGAAACAGACGGTAGTTTTTTTTTGGCTGTTTGGGTTACCACTATTACACAGTCAATTTTTGTTTTATCAAAATTTTTAAGTGTTTTTTTGCAAGATCTAATAGATAGGTTAAGCACATCTTCATTTTTGTCCGACAAGTAAAGTTTTTTAATACCTGTTTTCTTCAAAACATCTTTTACATTCCAACGGGGGTGAGTTTTTCTTAAATTTGAAATAATAACCTTGTTAGATCCAAGCTGATTGGCTAAATTTGAAATTGAAAAGTGACTCAATTTAAAAGTTTATTTTTTTTTAAAACTGTAAATATTTTTTTTACACTATAGGCTTGGGCTAAATCTTCTATTTTAATTGCTTTACCTTTAAGAGCTTTGTCCAAATTCATTAAAATTTCTAAATGCCCAAGGGAGTCCCAATTTTCAAAATTTTTATCACTTAAATTTATGTTTATTTTACTATTAGGAACTTTAAGTGCTTTAGATATACAAGAAATTACCTGTTTTTTTGTTATCATATAATGAATTTTTAAATTAGTAATATATATTCACTATCATGTCTAAAAATAATTTGCAATCTAAAACACAAATTCTAATAATTGGTGGTGCGTCTAAAATTGCTAGAGAAGCTTTCAAATTAAATGAAGAATACGAAGTTACAGGATTTTCTAAATTTTCAAAAGTAAAAAAAATAAAAGAATACAAGTTATTAAAATATAAAAATATTTCATTGATTAAAAATCATATGGATAAAATAAAAAATAAAAAAATAGTATTAATTTTAATGCAAGCAACCTCAAGCTCAAATATTATTATTAACAAAACTTCCAAAGAACTTTTAAATGATATGAATTCAAATTTTTTAAATTTTCACGATATTATAAAGCTAGCATTGCCACATATGTTAAAGCAAAATTGGGGCAGGATAATATTTTGTGGCTCTTCACGTGCATTAAAGACGGATGTTGGTTTGGCTGGATATTCGTCAGGTAAATATGCTTCACTAGGGTACTGTAAAACATTGTCAAAAGAATATGCAAGATATGGAATTACTTCAAATTATTTGAGCCTTGGCCTTTTTGACACTCCACTTTATTTAAGTCTTAGTAAAAAAATTCAAAAAGATCTTTTAAACAATACAGACACTAGAACTATTGGAGACTATTCATCAATCTTAAATGCAGTTAATTTTTTAATAAAATCAAATTACGTAACGGGGTCAATAATACCAATAGACGGAGGTTTTAATTAAATTTTTTGACAAGATATACCAACAAACAATACAAAATAGTTAATGATAAATTTTCAATTTTTTTAAATAAAAAAATTTTTGAACCAAATTTAACAACCATACTTCTCATTGATATGGCCAGAAAGATAATCAAAAATAATGATAAAGTACTAGATTTAGGATGTGGTTCTGGAGTAGTAGGATGTTATCTCTATAAAAAAAAATTATAAAATATATTTATGGTTCTGATATTTCTCAAGCCGCAGTAAATTGCTCAATATATAATGCGAAAAAATTAACAAACGATTATGACATCAGATTGTCCAACTCTTTAAGCAATTGGAAGAATAGAAAATTTGATTTAATTATTAATGATATTTCTGGAATTTCGTCACAAATAAATAATATTTCAAAATGGTTTAAATTTGCTCCAAATGATAGTGGTAATGACGGAACTAAATTTACAATTAATATTTTAAAGGACTATAAAAATAAGCAGTTTAATAACGCTAATCTTCTTTTTCCTGTTCTTGGACTAGCTGATAGAGACAAAATAATTAATTATTTAAAAAAAAATAAAATTAGTTATAAAATATTAGTTAAAAAAGAGTGGCCGTTGCCAAAAGATTTAGCTAAGCATCAACTCCTTTTGAAAAAATTAAAAAAAGAAAAAAAAATTAATTATTATGAAAAATTTTCAATACTATTTACCACAACTGAAATTTTTTATTTAAACAATCGATAAACTAAATTTTAGTTCAACAATTTTAACCACAAATCTTGCAGTCTTAAAAAATTCTTGATTTAGAGTTGTAGTAGATCATTATATTGATAGGCTGTATGTGGAAGCGTAGTAAGTAACTGGCTAATACTAACACTAATAGTGCTATTGACTTTTTTTATTTAATAAAAAAATTTTAAAATACTAATGTCACTATTAATTTGTTTTAAAGTATTTTTTTTATTATTTTTTATTTTTTTAATTATATCGCTAAAATTTTTAGATATTGAATACCTCCAGTCTTTATAAAAATCAATCTTATATTTATTTATCAGCTTTGGAACAACGAACCTGCCGAATTTATTTAAATTTTCTCTTCCTAAATAATATTTAAAATAAGTACCGTCATATATAATTTTTGCATTACTAAATATTAATTCAAAATATATATGCATGGGCTCAGAATAGCTAAATCTTAAGAAAGCTGATTTATTTTTGAATTTAATTAAAGTATCACTCGTATCTATTTTATTTTTATGAGCATTACTGGATAAAGAACTGTGAGCAATTTTGAACTTTCCAAAATTATGCTTCATAAACTGAACAAAATGTATTGCCATTCCTTCTATAGGTCCAAGCTTTGAGTTGATTCTCCATCCATGTTTCCAACCTGGTTTATAGGCTGCTCCATGAGTAATTTGAAAAGATAAAAATTTTAGTTTTCCATTTTTCTTCATTTTTAAATTTTTTTCGATTAAATTAGCTATATCTGATTTTTGAAAATTAAAATTGACAAAAATTTTTTTTTTGAAACTATTTTTAAACTTGAGCGCTAAATTCATCTCTCTTGCGTTATGAACTACTGGTTTTTCAGATAAAATATAATTCTTATAATTTAACTTATATAATTTTTTAAGAATATTAAAATTCTCTTTAGGAGGAACGCAAATATATATCATATCTGAGTTTAGTAGGTTTTTTATAGATTTAGTAAATTTGGGTTTATGTATTTTTTTATTTTTTCTTACTAATATAAAATTTATTTTTATATCTTTATGTTTAGTTAAAATTTTTTCAGCTAATCTAGCTTGTTCGCCAGCTCCAATTAATGATATTCCTAGCATTATTTTAAGTTCTTATAATTTTATCTATTATCATCAAAATCTTTCCAGGCTCTTGCGTGCATGCTTCCCATTCTTAATCCATCTACCAAACAATTTTTACACGGAAGGAAGTCTCTGTTGCCTTCGTATAAGTCTTTTCTGGCTTTTAACCATTTTTCATCCAACCAAATTTCCTTAAATGACTTTTCTAACATATTCCCTATTATCATTTTTTTACCCCAATCATGATTGCAAATTATTACATCACCGTTGTAGTCCATAAAAAAAATATAGTTAGGATAAAAACACGGTCTTTTTAAACTAGTTTCTGGATTTTTAATTGCATATGCCGCATTTGACATCATCCCACCTCTATTGCTCATAGAAATACCAAAACCTTCTTTTTCAGATAAATATCTTTTTCTAAGTTTGTATTGATGATCTTTTAGCCCGGCATCTTTCATTAATTTTAACAGTTTTTCTTCAGCCTCTTTTCCATCATAAACACTAACTAGAAGGCAAGTTAGTCCAGATTCATACAACTTAAGCAGTCTTTTTTTATTTAGCACATCTCCATTTGTTATTATTTCGATGTTTGATTTAGGTAAATTTTTTCTTACAATTTTTATTAAATTATATATATTTTTGTCTAATAGAGGTTCAACAAAACCAGAAAACAAAATTAAATTTTCATAACCCAACAAAGACAATTGTTTAGTTAATTTATCTACAAGCTTAGGAGAAATAAATTCATTAACATGATTGTAGTCTGGATCACTTCTGGGGCAAAAAACACATTTCCTATTACACATCCCGGACTCACTAATTTCAACAACGGAAGGCATTGGAAAACCTTCTTCTGTAAGCAAAACAGTTTCGTCTATTTGCTTTTTTTTTCTAAAAATAAGAGGATCGTTATATGTAATGATATTATTTTTTTTATTCATTATTGTTCAATATTTGAACGTTTATAATACCCTTTTTGATAAAATAAAAGAATTTATATTCCTTAATACCCAATCTTAATTCACACTAGTTAATAATTTGTTTACTTACAAAGTAATATTAATCTGCTAGCTTTGACCCTATATTTTACAAGTAATATTTTAAAAAAATGATATAGTTTTTATTATATATATACAAAATTCAAACTTTATTAATATAAATTAGCATATCTATGATTAGCATTTTTATACCTATTCGAAAAGGCAGCAAAAGAATAAAAAACAAAAATTTTAAATCATTACCAAAATTTAGATTTGGCCTAACCGAATTAAAAGTGAAGCAACTAGAAAAATTAAAAAAAATGTTAAAAAAAGAAATCCCACAACCATTTGAGTTTATTGTCTCAACTGACTCAGAAAAAATAATAAAATATTTGGAAAAATACAAATGGATTAGCGTAAAAAAGAGATCAAGAAGCTTAGCAACAGATGACTCTCTTGACAAACTAATAAAGCATGTTCCAGAGGTGTGCAAAGGAAAATTTATTTTATGGACTCATGTTACCAGTCCATTGTTTCAGCACTCAGATTATATTGAATTCATAAAAATATTTTTAAAAAACTATAAAAAAAACAAAATTAAAAGTGCTTTTAGCGCCAATAAGATACAGAAATTTTTATTCAGAAAAAGAGACAAACAATGGCTATCTCACAATAGAAACAAAAAAAAATGGCCTAGGACTCAAGACCTAGCAGACTGTTATGAGGTAAACAGTGCAGCATTTATTTCTACAAGAGAAATTTATTTAAAACAAAAAGATAGATTGTGCAATAATCCCTTGCCAATTATAAGTAAGAATAATTCAGGTTTTGATATTGATTTTATGGAAGACTTTAATTATTTAAAAGAGAAGTTAAAAAAAATATGATTAATAATAAAAATTACAAGACTGTGGATGCTGACTATCCCATATTGTATTTTGACAAGTTTTTGAATGATGATGTGTCTAAAGCTTTGTGCAACGAAATAGAGGATTTTTCAAGTTTTGATGACCTTGTGATGAATGGAAGAAATAGAGTTAATAAAGGTTCTGAAAACTTTTACAAATATTTAGAAAAATATCCTAATGTACTTAAACTATATAATGCTTTAAATTCTGAAAATTCTTTTCTGAACTTTAAAAATTTATTATTTAATTATGAAAAAAAAATTAAGACTGCCTGGAAACCTATAATTTCCCCATATAAATATTCCAAGGAAGATTATGGTGAACAAAGATTTAATTTTTTTAGATACCTACGAAAATCAAGCATAGTTTCAAATTTTTTTTCAAAAAAAATAAATTTAGATATAGATTTTTCTAAATCTCAATATGGTTATTTTAGAAATGCTCATAGAGATAGAGACACTAGAGTTATTTCATTTTTAATTTACTTAAATACAATAAATGAAGACGAGGGTGGAGCTTTTGAAATTTATAAATATATAAAAGGAGGCGATGAAAATCTTCCTAGATTTCCGCAAAAAAGTGAAGTTGAAAAAATAAAAAAATTTCCTCCTAAAGCGGGACAATTATTTGTTTTTTTATCCTCACCAAACTCTTATCACGGTGTTTCCAAATTTTTATCGCAAAACAAATCTAGAATATTTATTTATGGTAGCTATTCACTTGATAGAAAAGTAAAATGGCTCTCCAAATAAAAAAGACCTGACTTTCAAGGCAAAACTTAAGAAAATTTACTATTTACTTTTTATTTAATGAATTGTATCATGTTCATAAATTGAACAAATGAAAAATAGCAAAGAAGATCAACTTCATGTTTTAAGAAAGATCTCGAAAAAACCTGACGCCACACAAAGAGAGCTAGCTAATGAGTTAGGGTTTAGTCTGGGAAAACTTAATTACTGTTTAAACGCTCTCAAAGAAAAAGGTTTGATAAAAGCAAAAAATTTTGCAAAAAATCCGAATAAAATTGATTATCTATACATTCTTACTGGTAAAGGTTTGGTTGAAAAGACAACACTTACAATAAATTTTATGAAGAGAAAAATGATTGAATATGATGAGCTAAAAAGCGAGCTAGAAAATAAAGTCACAAAAAAACAAAATAATATTAAAAAAAAACAAAATAATATTAACAGCCAGCAATAATTGTAAATGAATGAATTTACAAAAAAAAAATTATCTGACATTTTGTAAAATTCTTTTTGATAAAAACAATGAAGCTCAAAAACTAAAGAATATAGAGCTTTTTAAACCGTCATTTGATAGAAATAAAATACTTTGTGCAACATTCAATAAAATTATAAATTTATTATGAGATTGTTTCAAAATATAGAAAAATTTAAAAATGAAACTGCCCTAATAAATGACGCAGGTAAAAAATTTACTTATAAAAAAATAAGTAGTTACTCAAAAAAAATTTCTAAAATTATCAAGCCAAGATCATTAGTTCTTTTAATAACTGAGAATTCTATTGGTTCTGTTATTAGCTATATTTCGCTTATAAAAAATGACTGTGTAGTAATTATCATTGATGTAAAGACGCCCGCTAATAGCGCTTTAGAATTATTTAAAAAATATAAGCCAAATTTTATTTTGTTTCCTCAAAATTGGACTAATCTCCAAAAATTTAATAACTGCTCATTTTTAATTAGTTTTTTAGACTACGATATAATTTGTAACAATATACAAAATAAATTCAAAATTCACCCGGAATTATCTATGTTACTAACAACATCTGGAAGCATGGGGAGCTCTAAACTAGTAAAGCTTTCAAAAAAAAATTTATTCGTAAATACAAATTCTATTAGAGACTATTTAAAAATAAATCATAAAAAAAGATCAGTAACAACCATGCCGACAAGCTATAGCTACATGATCTCAATCATTAATTCATATATTGAAAATGGCGCTTCAATTTACGTTACTAAATTATCCATTATGCAAAAAAAATTCTGGGATAATTACAATTTATATAAAATTACATCATTTAGTGGCGTGCCTTATATTTTTGAGACAATAATAAAGTTAGGGATAAAAAAAGTTTTTATTGATTCCTTAGAAGAGTTTACACAAGCAGGCGGAAAGCTTTCTAATATTTACTTAAAAAAATATATTAAATTATGTGAACAGTTTAAAAAAAAATTTATTATTATGTACGGACAAACAGAAGCTTCACCAAGAATGTCCTATTTAGATTGGAAGTTCGCTAAAAGCAAACTTGGAAGCATAGGGAAAAGTTTGAACAAAACTAAATTATGGATAGCTGATAAAAAAAATAAAAAAATAAAAAAACCTGGAGTTATTGGAGAATTAATTTTTGAAGGTCCCAATGTCGCGCTAGGTTACAGTAACAATATTTTTGACTTAAACAAAGGAGATGAAAATAAAGGTGTTTTAAAAACAGGTGATTTAGCCAGTATGGATACTAATGGATTTATTTATATCAAAGGAAGAATAAATCGAATTGCAAAAATATATGGAAACAGGGTCAGCCTGGATGAGTTAGAGGAAAAAATGCAAACACAAAATTTAAATATAGTTTGCAGGAACAATAAAGATAAAATAGAAATTTTTTATGAAAAAGAGTATGATCAAAAAAATTTATTGAACAAGCTCTCATTTTTATCAGCACTCAATAAAAATATATTTGAGTTTAAGAAAGTAAATAAATTTCCTAAAACTTTATCAGGAAAAATAGATATACAAAAATTAGAGATTTAAAATGCTAGATTATAAAAAAATATTCTCTTTGGAGCCTTACGCTCTCTCTCAGGAAAAAAAAGATATATGGTATTTTAATAAAATTAAGAAATTATCTTTGCACCACTATAGAAATTGTAAAGAATATAAACTTATTACTGATAAATTATTTCAAAAAATAGATATGGCAAAAAAAATTTATGACCTTCCATATACTCATGTTGAAATATTTAAAAATTTCAATCTTTCAACTAAAGGAAGAAACAATATAAGTGAAAATAAAGTATTTGAGTCTTCAGGCACATCTAACTCAGTAAAGTCTAAAATAAATCTAAGTAGGGAAAATGCGATTTTGCAAAGCTTAGCGTTAAAAAACATTCTGATCAATTTTTTTAAGTCCAAAAAAAAAAAAATTTTTTTTACAGAAAGCTCAGATTTAATTAAAAATAAAGATGTACATTCTGCAAAAAGTGCAGGCATTCAGGGTTTTAGACAGTTTGCTGAGGAGCATGAATTTTTAATTGATGAAAATCAGAATCTAAAAATAGAAGTGTTAAAAAATTTTATCGATCAAAACCCAGAGGAGGAATTTTTTATTTTTGGATTTACAAGCTCTGTTTGGCAAAATCTTTTAGAGAAACTTAAAGCTAAAAATATTTTTTTAAAAAAAAACAAAGGTATACTAATTCATGGTGGGGGATGGAAGAAATTAGAAAATAAAAAAATAAGTAGAAGAGATTTTAATGAAAATGTTAAAAAAATTATTGGCGTAAGCAAAAGTCATAATTATTATGGAATGGTGGAGCAAACAGGGTCAATTTATTTTGAATGTGAAAATGAATTTTTTCACACTTCTATTTATTCTGATATTTTTTTTAGAGATAAAAATCTAAATATTTTAAAAAAAGATAAAATTGGTTTAATACAAACTCTATCTTTGTTGCCCGTCAGTTATCCCGGCCATAATATTTTAACCGAAGATATTGGCGCTTTAGCAGGTATAGACGACTGCCTGTGCGGAAGAAAAGGAAAATACTTTGTAATTAAAGGAAGAGCACCTAATACTGAGTCAAGAGGCTGCAGCGATGTACATTAAAAAAAATTCTGAAATAAAATATGTTCTTGGTGATATGAACTTATCAAATTCTATTTTACCAGTTTTTGATAATTCAATTATAAATTTTTTACATGAAGTTTCACGTGAGGTTAAAAAAGATAAAAAAAATTTTAAATATGCTGACCTAATTACTTTTGGCTTTTGGTGCAGGGAGCCGAATTTAAATAATTTAAAAAAAAAATATTATTCTAAAAATATTTTGCTGGGTAGAGGTAACATATTTCATATTGCACCTTCAAATGTTCCAATGAATTTTGCTTATTCCTTGGCTTTTGGCTTGTTGTCGGGCAATAATAATATTGTAAGAATACCTAGTAGAAATTTTTTTCAAGTAGATATTTTATGTAAAATTTTTAAAAAAGTAATCTATAAAAAAAAATACCAGAAGTTAAAAAAAAGAATCTGTTTAATAAAATATGAGAAATCAAATCTTATATCCGAACAAATTTCTTCAAAGTCTGATGGTAGGTTAATATGGGGCGGCGACGAAACTATTAATTTATTTAAAAAATTTTCTACCCCTCCAAGATGTATTGATTTAACATTTCCTAACAGATACTCATTTATGATTATTGGTACAAATAAAATTTCAAATTTTGTCGGCACGAAATTAGATAATATGGTTAACAGGTTTTATAATGATGCATATTTAATGGATCAGCAGGGATGTTCTTCTCCTCAATCAATAATATGGATTGGTAAAAATTCAAAAAAAGCACAAATATTGTTTTGGAGCAAGTTAAGTAAAGTTGTTTCATTAAAATATCCAAACGATATATCAGTATCAAGTAAAAAATTTTCTAGAATATCTTCTGCTGCAATCAAGTCAGATCAAAATTTTAAATTAGAATATGATAATTTTAATCTAGCAAAGCTAAAACTAAAAAAAATGAATAAAAATATAGATCAAATTCAATGTCAGTTTGGTACATTTGTTGAGGGAAGTTTTAAAAATTTGAGTGAGATTAAAAATTTAATAACTGGTAAATTTCAGACATTAATTTACTATGGCATAGAAAATAAAGAAATTAAAAATTTTATTGTTGAAAGTAAATTAAAAGGTATTGATCGCGTTGTGCCCGTAGGCAGAGCTTTTGACATGGGTTTAATTTGGGATGGCTATGACATTATTAAAAATTTATCAAGAAGTATTGGAGAATGAATACTATTAGCTCATCTTTTTTTGTTCAACGATTGAACAAAATTGACTTATAAAATAATATTGTTTATAAACATATCATGCCAATTGTATCCTCACTATTAGATAAACCGCGCTTAGTTGAAAAACTAAGAGCATTTTATAATTATGTTCAAAAAAATGATGGGAAAGTTGGAACAAAAACTAGAGGAATTGATCTAAATTTTAACAATGCTTGTAATTTGAGATGTAAATATTGTTTTACAAATTCACCCAAGGGCGACCACGTAAAAGAATATCTAGATATCGAAGCAATTAGAAAACTAGCAGATGATGCTGATGAACTGGGATATTTTGAGTTCGACTTACAGGGCGGCGAACTATTACTTCAACCGAAAAAACTTTTTCAAGTTTTAGAGGCAATAAGGCCTGAGAGATTTTATATGTATTTGACAACAAATGGATACTACCTAGATAAAGCAATGGCACAAAAATTAGCTGAATATAAAGTAAGTAGAGTTTCGGTAAGCATTGATAGTATGGATGAAAAAATTCACGATGAAATAAGAGGAAGAAAAGATTCCTGGAAAAGAGCTATCGAAGCACTTGAGCATGTAAAAAAAGCAGGAATGGATCCTTACTTAAATATTACAGTTGGACATTACAACGCTAACACTGAACACTTTAAACAGTTACTTGATTATTCTAAAAATAAAAAATACAAAACTCTTTTAAACGTAGCCGTACCTTCGGGCATGTGGCAAAAGATGGATGATGTTATTTGTAATGATGATGACAGAGAATACTTAAGAAAAATTAGAAAAGAGTACAAAAATTTAGTTAGAAATATTTGGAATCCCTTTGATAAAAGCAATGAAAAAATATTAGGCTGTACGACAGTAAATAGAGTCTACGTCACCCCTATTGGAGATGTACTAGTTTGTCCTTATGTTCATATAAAAATAGGAAATATTTTTAAAACACCATTAAAGGATATTATTAACAATGGTTTTAAAATAAAATATTTTAGAGACCATAGTGATCTCTGCCTAGCAGGAGAAGATAAAGATTTTATAAAAAAATTTATGACTAAAGAAGGGCAAACAATTTTTAATCCATCGCTAGCAGAAGATATATTTTCAAAAGAGGATTACGTAGAAAATTAAATAATGAACGAAAGTTTATTAATTAAAAAAAATGCTATAATAACTGGTTGTAACCGTGGAATAGGAAAGTCAATTCTTGTAAAACTTTCAGCGAATGGCGCAAATTGTTTTGCATGTGTAAGAAAAACAACAGATGAATTTAAAGATTTTTGTGAAAAAATATCAATAGAAAATAATACAAAAATTAAAATTTTAGAATTAGATCTTTCAAATAGCGAAAGTGTAAAAAGTTGTTATCAAAACATACTTAAAGAAGAAAGAAATATAGATATTTTAATTAATAATGCTGGCGTGGTTCACGACTCTCGCCTCCATATGACAACCGAAAAAGACCTAAAAAATGTATTTCAAATAAATTTTTTTAGTCAAATTATTTTTACCCAAATGATTTCTAAAGAAATGTTAAAAAAAAAATCAGGAAAAATTATTTTTATATCATCTACTGCAGCAGAAAGAGCTGATGAGGGAAGATTTGTTTATGCATCAAGCAAAGCAGCTATATATTCAGCTGTAAGAACATTATCAAAAGAGCTAGGAAATTTTTCTATCCAAGTAAATTCTGTAAGTCCTGGTCTTACAAATACTGATTTAACAAAAAAAATGAAGCAAGATTTATTAGATGGAGAGATTAAGAAAATTTCTTTAAAAAGAGTAGCCGAACCAGAAGAGATAGCTAACGTTGTACTTTTCTTGTGTTCAAAATTATCAAGTTACATTAGTGGACAAAATATTAAAGTTGATGGTGGTACTTTTTGAATATTAAAAAAATTGAAGAACTTTCTAAACAAATTAGAAAAAATATACTTTTAGCTGCATTTTCTGCTGAAGAAAAAAGTGCTCATATAGGAGGAGCTTTATCTATAACAGATATAGTGTCTGTACTATTTGGACACATAATGAAATTAGACCCAACAAATCCACTAGATTTGGAAAGAGATAGATTTATCTTAAGCAAAGGTCACGCTTGTCTAGCATTATATTCAGCTCTAACTGAAAAACAATTCTTAGATGAAAAAGATTTAAAAAATTATGGAAAAAATGAAAGTAATTTATTGGGACATCCCACAATGAATAAAAAAAAAGGAATTGAATTTTCGACTGGAAGTTTAGGTATGGGTTTATCTCTAGGAATAGGGTCTGCATATGCAGCGATTAAAAAAAAAAATAGTTATAAAGTATACGTTATTCTTGGTGATGGAGAATGTAACGAAGGATCCGTTTGGGAGTCTGTTTTGCTAGCTTCACATCTAAAGTTGAGCAACCTAACAGTATTTATAGATAAAAATAATTTACAACAAACTGGAAAAAACCAAGATATTTTAAATTTAGGAAATGTAACAGAAAAATTTTTAAGCTTTAATTGGGATGCTGTTGAAATTAATGGACATAATCATTCTGAAATTTATCAGGCAATTAAAATCAAAAGATCGGCAAAACCATTGGCGATTATAGCCAACACCATAAAAGGTAAAGGTGTATCTTTTTTCGAAAATAATAATGAGTGGCACCATTCTATTCTTTCAAAGAAAAATTATGAGTCAGCATTAGAAGAAATTGATAAAAATTAATTGTATGATTAAAATTAATCCTAGCAAAATAAAAATGTGGTCACAGATAGGTTCTAGAGCAACATTTGGTCTTGTGGCATTAGAGGCTGCCAATCAAGAAAAAAATTTAATTATAATGACTTCTGATGTGTCAACATCTGCAGGTTTAGCAAGATTTAAAAAACAATACCCAGAACAGTTTTTAGATGTTGGTATTTCAGAACAAAATTTAATCGGAGTCGCTGCAGGTCTGTCAAGTGAGGGGTTTAATGTAATCACAACTACCTTTTCACCATTTCAAGTCCTAAGATGTTGTGAGCAAATTAAAGTTAATCTAGGGTATATGAAGATTAAAGTTTGTCTTGTAGGACTTGCAAGCGGTGTAGTGCTAGGCAACTTAGGCTATACACATTGTTCAATAGAGGACATGGGTATTTTAAGATCAATACCAAATATAACTATTTTATCACCAGCAGATTGCACAGAAACTGCAAAAGCTTTTGAAAGTATGCTTAGGTATAAAGGATCAGTTTACCTAAGACTTACAGGCGGAACTAACAATCCAATAGTTTACAATGATGATTATAGTTTTGAAATTGGTAAGTCGATAAAACTAAGAGAGGGCGATGACTGTACAATTTTTGCTACAGGCACCATGGTCAATGTCTCATTGAAAGCTGCAGATATCTTGGCAGAAAAAAATATAAAAGCTGAAGTAATAAACATGCACACAATAAAACCTATAGACAAGTTACAAATTGAAATATCTGCAAAAAAGAATAAAAAAATTTTTTCAGTTGAAGAGCACAGTGTTTACGGAGGCCTTGGCTCAGCTATCGCAGAAGTTCTTGTTGAACAGGAGATAAGGCCGAAGTTAATAAAGATCGGGTTAAAAGACGATTATGACACTGAAGGAGATTATAAATTTATATTGGAACAAAATGGACTTACTCCAGAACTCGTTGTGAAAAAAATACTAGCAGAGCACAAAACTTAACGATTTTAATTCTTTGTGATAAATAAAATAAATTCAAAAAATCTTATTATTGGTACTGCAAACTTTTCATCAAACTATGGTCTTAAGCATAAAAATAAAGCAATAAACAATAAAAAGAAAAAAAATATAATATCTTTTATTAAAAAAAAAAAAATTAATTTTTTTGATACGTCTCAAGAATATTCAGACAGCGAAAGTTTTTTGGGCAGACAAAATATTCGTAATATAAAAGTAATTACAAAAATAATATTTAAAAAAAAAAAAATCTCAGAAAAATATGTTGAGAAATTAATCAATAAGTCTTTAAAGAACCTTAAAGTAAAAACTTTATATGCTTTATTATTTCACAATCCAAAACAATTAATTGGCACAAAAGGAAAGAAAATATTTTCTTTTTTAAGGAAGCAAAAAAGAATTGGGAAAATTAAAAAAATTGGAGTTTCACTTAACTCTCCAGATGAGATAAATATATTTTACAAAAAACTCCCTATCGACATTGTTCAGCTACCTTTAAATGTTTTTGACCAAAGATTAATTCACTTAGGGTGGCTAGACAAATTAAGAAAAAAAAATATTGAAATTCATGTGAGATCAGTTTTTTTGCAAGGTCTTTTATTAATGAAAAAATCAAAAATTCCAAATTATTTTAAAAAATTTGAACAAAACTTAAAAGAATGGAATACTTGGGCTTTAAAAAATAAAATCAATAAAATTGATGCTTGTTTAAATTTTGTATTAAACAATAAAATAGACAAGATTGTTGTAGGCATAGATGAAAAAAAACATTTAAAAAAAATATTAAGTTTTAAAAAAAGTGTTAAAGATTTAAATTATTCAAAATTAACTTGTAATGATTTGAAGTTAATCTATCCGAAATTATGGAAAGTAAAATGAATTTTTGTGTTTTTGTTCAAGCTCGTCTTACTTCCTCAAGATTTAAAGGAAAAGTTTTAAAAAAAATAAAAGACAATACTTTGCTAAACATTATCTTAAGTCGATTAAAAAAGAGCAAAAAGATTGATAAAATTATTGTCTTAATACCTGATAATAAAAAAAATTTATCTTTAAAAAAAATATTAATAAAACAAAAGGTCCTAATGTTTGAAGGATCTGAAAAAAATGTACTCGATAGATACTTTCAAGCGTCAAGAAAATTTAAGCCAAAAAATATTATAAGAATTACTGCAGATTGTCCTTTAGTAGATTTTAAGATAATTGATAAAATGATTACTATCTTTAAATCTAAAAAATGCGACTATATGTCAAATACTTCCCCGCCCACATTTCCAGATGGTCTTGATATAGAGATTTTTAAAACAAAAGCATTGGAAAAAGTTTGGAAAACAGTTAAAAATAAATATGATCGAGAACATGTCACAAGTTTTTTTAAATCATCAAATAAATTTAACATCCTAAACCTTAGGAATAAAGAAGACTATTCTCACTTTAGATTTACTGTTGACTACAGAGAAGATTTAAACTTTATGAAAAAAATATTTAATTATTTTTCGCCATCAATTTATTTTTCATGGAAACAAGTTGTTAAATTAAGTGATGTTTATCCAAAATGGTTTTTAATAAATAGAAATTTAAAAAAATGAAAAAAATTAGTTTACAAAAAAAAACAAAAAAAGGACAAGCATTATATAAAATTGCTAAAAAAATAATTCCTGGGGGGAATTCTTTTTTTTCAAAAAGACCTGAATTATTTTTACCAAATAGCTGGCCCCCTTATTTTAAAAAAACTAAAGGATGCCAGATATGGGATATAGATAATAATCGTTATACAGACATGGGCCTAATGGGGGTTGGAACTAATATTTTGGGGTATAATAATTCTGCAGTCGATCGAGCCGTTCTTAATGTTGTAAAATCAGGTAATTTAAGTTCTTTAAACTCAACAGAAGAAGTGATGCTTGCGAAAGAATTGATTAAAATACATCCATGGGCAAATAACGTAAAATTTGCGAGAACAGGTGGAGAAGCAAATGCTATAGCGATTAGAATAGCTAGATCCTATAGTAAAAAAGACAATATCGCTATCTGTGGCTATCATGGGTGGCACGATTGGTATTTGGCTGAAAATTTAAAAAAAACAAAAAAATTAGGAGATCACGTTAAAATAAAAGGTGTTCCTAAAAACCTCAAAAGTACAATTTATTCTTTTGAGTACAATAATTTAAAACAATTAGAACATTTAATAAAAAATAAAAAAATAGGCATAATTTGCATGGAAGTAACTCGTAACGAAGAACCCAAAAATAACTTTCTAAAAAAAATTAGAACGCTAGCAAACAAAAATAAAATTGTATTAATTTTTGATGAGTGTACTTCAGCGTTTAGAAAAAATTACGGAGGTATTCATCAGCTTTACAAGATAACACCTGACATAGCTCTTTTTGGAAAAGCCCTGGGAAATGGGTACGCAATTACAGCGATCATAGGAAAAAAAAAAATTATGAAGCATTCTCAAGAAAGTTTTATTAGCAGTACATTTTGGACAGAAAGAATTGGTCTTGCAGCTGGTCTTGCTACACTTAAAGAGATGAGAAAAAAAAAATCATGGAGAATTATTGATAGAAATGGAAGGTATATAATTAAAAAATTAAGCAAATTAGCAAACAAAAATAAAATTAAAATTAAAATTCAAGGCATACCATCAATTTGTAACTATATAATTATTAGTAAAAACTGGCTAAAATATAAATCTCTCATCACCCAAGAAATGCTAAAAAAAAAGTTTTTGGCAACCAATGCCATATATACATGCACATCACATACTAAAAAAATTATTGATAAATACTTTTCTGAATTAGAACCTATTTTTAAAATAATACAAAAATGTGAAAATGGAGAAAAAATATCTAAATACTTAAAACATCCAGTTTGTCATAGGCATTTTAAAAGATTAAACTAGAATAATGAAAAATCAAAAAAAATATTTAAAATCACTTAAGCTTGTAAATCAAATACAAAAAATAAGATCAAAAAATAATAAAAACTGGATGGATCTTTTAAAACTATCTTTAAAATTAGATCCAAAACAAACTTGTCTAATTTTAGGGCAAATATACAAGTACGATCAAAAAATTTCCCTTCTTGCAAAAAAAATTATTAAAATAAAATAATTTAAAGTGATAACAATAAAAAGTTTTCAAACAAAATATTTATTAAAAGAAAATATAAAAAAAATTTTAGAAATTAAAAATGAAAATTGGAAATACGGATTAAATTCACAAAAAAAATTTTTTATTAAAAATATATTACCAGATGATTATCATGTACTATTATTTTTTAAAAAAAAATTAATTGGATATACAGCTTTCAGGGAACGAAAAATAATTTTAAATGAATTTAGACAAAATTATTTATTATTAGACACAATAACAGTTTCAAAAAAATATAGAAGAAAAAATTTTACAGAAAAACTTATGAAGTTTAATGTTAACTTAATAAAGAAATCTAAAATAAGCTGTTTTTTATTTTGTAATAAAGCTAAAACTAGATTTTTTAAAAAATATCAGTGGAAAATTTTACCAAAATCAAGATTTAAAGTAGAAGATAAAACTTCAAAAAAGCATTGTATGTATTTCAACACCAAGTTTAAAAAAGGTAAAACTATTAAAATTTTTATTAATAAAGCATAAAGTTTGAAAAAAAATATAAATTAGAAAAAAATTACTTTACTGTTCATTGATTGAACACTATAGTACATTAGTTATGCAAATTAAATCTACAAACACGCTATTTAATAAGTTAAGTATTAACGACGATTGTTTGACTGTAGAACAAAAAAATTTTCTTTCAGAAAATGGTTATTTAGTAATTGAACCATTACCGTTTTTCAAAAAGAATTTAAATTCACTAAATAATATTATTAATAAATTAATAAAAGAAGAAGGTTCTAATGGAGGCTGGGAAGGAAAAGAAAAAAATTTTAAAGAAGGTAAATACTTTGAACCTGGCTGCGATAGGTTAGGCAACCTAATCGAAAAAGATATTTTATTTAGTGAAATTATAGTTATTCCTGAAATTTTAGCTGCAGCTTATCATGTTATTAAGAGTGAAATAAAAGTAGGTGGATTAAATTTTAGGAATCCAAAAAAAGGAAATGGTGAGCAGGGTCTTCATATTGATATTTTTCCTAGACAAAAAAAAACTGAAAATTTTTCTGGTATCGTAGCCTATCTTTATTTAGATGATAGTAACGTTGAAAATGGCGCAGTAAGAATAGTTCCAAAATCCCACAAAAAGTTAGGATGGCCTGATGACTATATTGATACAACTAAAAGATTTAAGGATGAGATTAGAGGTGAGGTAAAAGCTGGAAGCATTATAATTATAAACCTTAATACATGGCATGCTGGTGCAATAAATAAAAGTGGAGCAGACAGAAAAACAATGTTTCTTCAAATAAAAAGAAGAGATGAGCCACAACTTTTGAATTATAAAAAATTTTTATCTGAAAATACAAAAAAACAACTAAATGAAGAAAAAAAATATTTGCTAGCCATAAGAGATGTAGACACAACCCAAAAAGAAGACAGTTATAGTGTTGGCGATCATTACAGAAAAATTTTTGGGACAGACAGGGGAGCAATAAGAAAGTGAATTTTTATAACGATAAACTTGTGGCTCATAAGTATTTTAAGATAATTAAAAAATATAAAAATACATTTACAAAAACTTTTATCCTACAAAATTTTGGTTTATTTGTTGGAGATAAATCTTTTTATAAAATTTTAACTTGCTTTGAAATTTTAAAAAATACAAAAAAAATTAAAGGAGATATAATTGAATTTGGAGTATGGAATGGAAATAATTTATTAACACTAAAAAAAATTTTAGATTTTCTAAATATCCAAAAAAAATTATATGGTTTTGATCATTTTAGGGGTATGCCTAAAAAGTATTCTAGAAAATTTATTGGTGATATAAATTTAATAAAATATGTAATTAATTTTTTTAAACTAAAAAATATTTTTTTAATAAATGATAATATTTTAAATTTAAAAAAACATCAGTCCAAATTGAAAAAAATTTCACTAATTTATGTAGATTGCGATATTTATGAAACTACAAAATTAATTTTAGATGAACTTCATTCAAAAATATCAAAAGGTGGGTATATTGTATTTGACGAAGGAAATCAAAGACGAGGCACAGGCGAGTCTTTAGCTATGGAAAATTTTTATAGTAAAAATAAAAATAAATTTAAAAAAATTTACTTAAAAGAAGGGTATCAACCAGATGTCATACTTCAAAAAAAATAAAGATAATTATAAATACCCAATGATTAAATGGGCTAAAGATTTATTCCCTATTTGTAGATCACTTACCGGTGACGGTGCCATAAAAACAATTAAATATTTTATTAAATTAAATAAAGAATTTAAAGTTATAAAATTTAAATCAGGAAAGAAGGTGTTTGACTGGACAATTCCAGATGAATGGAACATCATAGATGCTTACATCCAACACGAATCTGGAAAAAAATTTGCTCAATTTAAAAAGTTAAATTTACATGTAGTAGGGTATTCCACGCCTATAAATAAAGTTCTAAGCAAAAATGAGTTATTAAAAAAAGTCTATACTCTAAAAAAGCAGCCTGGCCACACTCCTTATGTAACAAGTTATTATAAAAAAAATTGGGGATTTTGCATGTCAGAAAACGAAAAAAAAAAGTTACCTCAAGGAAAATACAGAGTGTTTATAAATTCATCAGTAAAGAAAGGTAACCTGAATATTATTCATTCAAAATTTAAAGGTAAGAGTAGTAAAGAAATTTTTTTTAGCAGTTATTTTTGTCATCCATCCATGGCAAATAATGAGTTGTCAGGGCCAGTTTTAATGAACGCTCTTATGTTATATTTAAAAAAAACTTATCCAAATCCAAAATATTCTTATAGATTTGTTTTATTGCCAGAAACTATAGGATCAATCGCCTATCTTTCAAAATTTAAAAGAGAATTAAAAAAAAATGTAATTTGTGGCTTAAATCTTACTTGTGTAGGAGACGAACGAAAATATAGCATTGTTCATTCTCCATCAGAAAAAACACTTGCAGACCAAGCATTAAATTCTGCTTTGATAGGTTATAAAAATGTAAAAAAATATTCATTCTTACAAAGAGGAAGTGATGAAAGACAATATTGCTCTCCTGGAATTGATTTACCTCTCGCGTGCTTTTCTAGATCAAAATACTACCCTGAATATCATACTAACAAAGATGATTTTAAAGTTGTTACACAAAAAGGGTTGAGCCAGTCGTTTGAAGTAGTAAAGAATATTATTGATAGTTTTGAGACTGGTTTATATCCAAAATACAAATATTTATGTGAACCAAACTTAGGAAAGAGAAATATGTATCATACCATTTCATCGAAACATGATGAGGATACTTTGTACTCTAATTACGATCCATTTATTAAAAAAAATATACTTGCCTACGCAAACGGGAAAAGAAGTATCTTCGAGATATCTAACATACTTCAACTTCCTCTTTCTCGGTTTCTAGAACAATACAAAATTTTAAAATTAAATAACCTTATAAAATAATGCTAAATCTATTTAGCGAACTAGAAATTGTTAATGAAGATAAAGTCTTAGTTTCTTCAGACATACTACCAATTTTAATTAGGAGTAAAAATAAATCTTTAAAAAAAATTGCAAATGATATTATTGATGAATTATTAGAAAAAGTTGGAAAAAATGGAACTATAATTATACCAACTTATAATTGGGATTTTTGCAAAGGAAAAACATTTGATTATCACAATACATTATCAAGTTCTGGTGCGCTTGGTAATATTGCCTTGAAGAGAGATGATTTCTTACGATCAAAAAATGCAATATATTCCTTCGCCGTAGCAGGCAAAGATAAAGTTGAAATTAGTGAATTAAATCATGTCAGTAGCTTTGGTTTAGACTCAGCATTTGGTCACCTGATTAAAAATAATGGAAAAAACTTATTTATAAATTTAGATTATAAATTAGGATTTACTTTTTGTCATGTAGCCGAAGAAACAGTTGGTGTTTCTTATAGATATCAAAAAAAATTTAAAGGAAGTTATATAGATAAAAAAGGAGATATTTTTCTAAAGGAATACAGCATGTATGTCCGCGACTTAGACTCAGGCGTTAAAAAAACTTTAATACACAAAGATTTAGATAATATTCTTCTAAAACACAATGGTCTTAAAAGGATAAAAAATGACCTAATTTCTCTTGATTTAGTTGATATAAAAAAAGCATATGAAATTATGGTAAATGACTTAAAAAGTGAAAAAAAAATAATCTATACTGAAAAAAATGAGTAACAAATTAATTTTAGACAAAGATAAAATTCTTGCATATCAAAAAAATAGAGATCCTTATTTAATGATAGATTACGCTTCAGAAGTAATTCCAGGCAAATCATCAAAAGGATATAAAGATTTAAAAGAGAGTGAATGGTTTTTTAAAGTACACTGGCCCGAAGACCCTAATATGCCAGGCATGTTGCAGATTGAAGCCTTAGTTCAAATGGCTTCTTTAGGAATTTTTACTTTACCAGGGCTGAAAGGAAAATTAGCTTATTTAACATCAGCAAATTTTCTTAAATTTTATAAAAAAATTAAACCTAACAGCAGACTAGAAATAGAAACTAACATTAAAAGTTTTAAACGTGGTATCGCTTTGTGTTCTGGAAAAGGATTTGTCAAAGAGGAATTAGCTTGTGCAGCAGAATTTAATCTAGTAATTGTTGAAGAATTAAATAAATACAAAACCAATGAACAATAATCAAAGATACAAAGAGACTTTTATTAAATCTCTCTCAATTAGCCCTGAAAGTTTTAATGAGAACGTTAAGTACAACGAAATACCTGAGTGGGACTCAATTGGGCATATGACGCTAATCTCTGGTCTTGAAGAAGAGTTTAAAATATCAATAGAAACTGATGACATTTTAGTTTTAGGTTCGTTCGAAGATGGAAAAAAAATCTTAGAAAAATATAAAATTAGTTTTTAATTGCATTATAATTTATGCCAGTAAATGGTATTTTCATTGGTGCAGAGGCTTTTTTTAAGAAAGGAATTTTTTTAAGCGGATTAAATCTTTCTGTAATTGTTATTCTCACTGAATCTTTTTTTTGTTTTCATACCCGCAATGTACAAGTTGAGATAAAAATATAACCGCCGATCCTGCATCAACCTCTAAATCTATTCTTTCAAACTTTTTTGCAATTTTTGGACTTATGTGCGTATACTGCTTTGTCCAACTTTTTTTACCCAATCTTGGATGTTCCAGCGTGTGTTTATAATAACCATTTAAATGAGAATTTTTAAATACAGACATTCCACCAGTATGATAATTTGTATTATATAAAGGAGACCAAAATACAATTGTATCTCTCGCCATTTGACTTGTTTCTTGATGAGGGTCAAGAATTTTATCATTATCATCATCGTGTACATGAATTGCAGGCCGACCTGAAAAAATTACTTTAGAGTTAAAAAATTTTTTTACAAATTTTAATAATTCTGGGTTATGAAGCTTTTGAAGAAGATCTATATTGTGGGGCGCAATATTATACCAATGCCCTTTAAGTTTTGGTTTAATTTTTTTGATTTCATAGTATTTTTTTTGAAGATCCAATTGTTTACTTTTATGTATATAGCTCAATGTTTCTAAGAGTGAGTTTTTAATTTCTCTAAGATTTTTTTTGTCAAAATAATCTTTAATTATAAAATAACCATTTTTTTTAAGGCTATTTGAAATAGAATTATAATTTAATTTAAGATTTTTAGTTCTCATAGCTTATTTATAATAGAATTTTCTTGACTGTTCAATATTTGAACGTTTATAATATGTTTTTTGTAAAAATAAAAGAATTTATATTCTTTAATACCCGTTAAGAAAGCTATGCTTTTGTTATTAAATTAAGAATTATTAGACGGTAATGGTACTTTTGACGATACATAAAATCTAAATGTTTAAAAATAAGAATATACTTATAACTGGCGGCACAGGATCTTTTGGCAGAAGATTCATAGAAACTTGTCTAAAAAAATATAGTCCTAAAAAAATAGTAGTGTATTCAAGAGATGAGCTTAAGCAGTCAAATATGGCAAGCGAGTATTCAACACAAAAACTACGATTTTTTATTGGAGATGTAAGAGACAGAAGAAGACTAGAATTTGCAATGGAAGGTATAGATTATGTAATTCACGCTGCAGCTTTGAAACAGGTTGATGCAGCTGAATATAATCCGATGGAATGTATCAAGACGAATATTTTTGGAGCTGAAAATGTTGTATCTGCATCGATAAATAAAGGGGTAAGCAAAGTGATTGCGCTATCAACAGATAAAGCATCTGATCCGATAAATCTCTACGGCGCAACAAAATTGACTTCAGATAAAATTTTTACTTCTTCAAATAATATTGTGGGAAATAAAGCAATAAAATTTTCAGTTGTCAGATATGGAAACGTAATTGGATCTAGAGGGTCCGTCATACCTATTTTTAAAAATTTAATAGAAAAAAAAATAACTTTCTTCCCATAACCCATAAAGATATGACAAGGTTTTGGATTTCACTAGATAGTGCTGTAGAGTTTGTTATTTCATGTTTTAAAATAATGCAAGGTGGAGAAATATTTGTTCCAAAAATTCCGTCAATTAGGATAACAGATCTAGCTCATGCTATGGCTCCAGATCTTAAACATAAAATTATTGGTATTAGGCCAGGTGAAAAATTACACGAAAAAATGATATCACAAAATGAAGCTCATTTGACATTAAGTTTTAAAAAATATTTTTTGATAAAACCATCTATAAATTTTTATAATAGAAAAATTAATTATAGTAGACCCAAATCATTACAAGAGCGTGGAAAGCAAGTTGAAGATAATTTTGAATACACATCGAAAAATAATAAGAAATTTTTGATTAAAAAAGAGATTAAGAAGTTAATTAGATATTAATTTGTTAAACAAAAATTTATAACTATGATTCCATACGGAAAACATCATTTAGACAAAGATGATATAAAAGCAGTTTCAAATTTACTCAAAAGCAAAAACCTAACTCAAGGACCTATAGTAAAATTATTTGAGAATAAAATTGCTAAGTATGTAAAATCAAAATATGCTGTAGCAGTTTCAAGTTGCACAGCTGGATTACATTTATCTTCAATTGTTGTGGGTTTAAAAAAGGATAAAACTTTGCTCACATCACCAATTTCATTTGCTTCAACAGCAAATGCCTCATTATTTTGTGGGGGTAAAGTAAAGTTTTCTGATGTGGATATAAATTCAATTAATATCTCTCCTGAGGAAATAAAAAAAACAATTAAAAAAAATAAAATACATTGTATAGCTCCAGTTCATTTTGGGGGCTTACCAGCAGACATGAAAACTATTAATAAAATTTGTAAACAAAAAAAATTATTTATTATTGAGGATTCAGCTCACGCTTTTGGTGCTAAATATGACAATTTAAATAAAGTTGGCTCTTGTAAATATTCAGATCTTTCTGTTTTTTCTTTTCATCCAGTAAAGTCTATGACCACGGGTGAGGGAGGATGTATTACAACTAATAATTATAAATTTTATAAAAGGCTAATTAATCTTAGAAGTCATGGAATAGAAAAAGACAAAAAGGAATTAATAAACAGATCATATGCGGTTGAAAAAAATATTTATAATTCTTGGTATTATGAGATGCAAGAGCTAGGTTATCATTATAGGATAACAGATATTCAATGTGCGCTTGGAATTTCACAATTTAAAAAAATTAATAAGTTTTTAAATAAAAGAAGATTTTTAGCTGAAAGGTACGATAAAGCTTTTAGTGACTTAAAAAACTGCGCTCCACTTCATTTTAAGCAACGAAAATTAAGTAGCAATCATCTTTATGTATTAAGAATAAATTTTAAAAAAATAGAAAAAAGCAGACAAGAAATAATAAATTTTTTAAAAGAAAAAGGTATTACTACCCAAGTTCACTACATACCCATTCCTTTGCATCCTTTTTATAAATTTTTAAATGTAAAAAAAAATGATATTTCAAATTCACTCGAATATTATCACTCAGCTTTATCAATACCTATTTTTTATGATTTAACTATTAAACAACAAGATTATATTATTAAAATAATTAAGAGATTTATTAGTTAGATTAATGAAAAAAAAAAAATTCCCTTTTTTAGTTGCAGAAATCTCAGCAAATCATAACGGTAGTTTTTCTAATGCTAAAAAATTGATACTTACTGCAAAAAAATGTGGAGCTGATGCGGTTAAGTTGCAAACGTATAGCCCTGAAACAATGACCATCAAATCAAATAATAAATATTTCAAAATAAACAGAGGTTTATGGAAAGGAAGTAATTTATGGGATTTATATTCTAAAGCTCAAACTCCCTATAAGTGGCATAAAGATTTATTTGATTATGCAAAAAAAATTGGAATTTTATGTTTTAGCACACCCTACGACGAGACGGCAGTAGATTTTTTAGAAAATTTAAAATGTCCAATATATAAAGTAGCTTCTTTTGAAATAAATGATTTAGATTTGATAAAAAAAATTTCTAAAACAAAAAAACCGATAATAATTTCAACAGGTATGGCTAACTTAAATCAAATAAAAAAAGCATATGACTGTGCTAAAAAAAGTGGAGCCAAAGATATAGCTTTATTATATTGCGTGAGCAGTTATCCAGCTAAAGAAAATGATTTTAATATAAACAATATTAAAGTATTGAAGGAAAACTTTGATTGTACCATTGGATTTTCTGATCATAGCAATAATGACTTAATAGCAATGTCAGCAGTAGCTGCTGGGGCCGAGATTGTTGAGAAACATATAGCTTTAGATAAACAAAAAAAAGGATTTGATATTCAGTTTTCTACAAAGGGAAAAAGATTAAAAATATTTAAAGAAAATATTACAAAAACTAAAATGATAATGGGAAAAGAGAATTTTGTTAGAAATAATAGTGAAAATTTTAATAAAAGATTTAGAAGATCAATTTTTTGTATAAAGAATATAAAAAAAGGAGAAATTTTCACAAAAAAAAATATAAAAAAAATTAGACCTGGATTTGGAGTGCTACCAAGCTATTACAGTAATTTGTTAAATAAAAAATCACCTGAAAATATATCAGCAGGGAATCCTATAAAAAAAAATATTTTAAGAAAATTAAAACTAAAACAAAATTAAATTATCCATAAATATCTTTCATGAAAAAATGCTTAATACTTAATGCCGATCACACAGATTGGCCCAAAGGTTATGACTATATATTTCTAGGGCAGTGGTGTTTAGAAAATTTAAATAACTCTCTGATTAACAAAAGTATTTACGAAACTGTAAATATTAAAGGTAAAAATATTGATGAAATGAACAATAGATTTCACAAGATAACAAAAGTGTATAAAATTGTTCTTCCTTTAATAAGTAAAAATTTAAATAAAATTCATAATATAAATCTTTCTGAAAAATCATGGGAAATAATTGTAGGTCCCTGGCTAAAACAAACTCTTGGTATAGTTGTTGAAAGATATAGGTCTATCGAAATTGCTTTAGATAATTATGAATTTGATTTCGTGCAGGTATCTAAGACATGTGACATCTCAAGTTCTTCCACCGAAGAACTAGTTAAAACAAAAAATAGAACAATTATAGAATTTTGGAATTATAATATTTATTCTAAGATTATCTACTACATAGGTGATAAAAAAATACTCATAAAAAAAAATAAAGAATTAAAAGTTGAATCTATAAAATTTCATCAAAAATTTAATCTTAAATTATTTGTTAAAAAAATCTTTATATTTATAACTAATTTTTTTAATGAACATAGCAAGTTTATTACTTATAAATTAAATTTATCTTTCTTTAATCAGCTAAAACTTTTTTTTTATTTACGTCAGATACCTAAAATTATTGAAACTTCAAATTATAATTATAAAGAAATTGATCATAATTTAAGAAAAGATTTTTTTTTTGAACATACAGAAATTAAAAACTTTGAAAATTTCATTTTATCTATAATGCATGAACTTTTGCCAACAGATTTTGTAGAGAATTTTGAGTGTATAAAAAAAAATTCTTTAAAATTAAATAATTATTGTAATTCTAAAGCGATAATTACATCGTATGGATTTACTAATGATGAAATTTTTAAGACTTGGTTATCATTTAATTCTAACAAATTATCTTACTTTGCATTTCAACATGGCAACAATTACTTTACAAATAAAAATTCACATCAAATACAGGCAGATTTAGATTTAACGGACAAATTTTTTTCTTGGGGTGATGCAAACGGATCTAGGCAAAACATTGTACCTTTTTATAATTTAAATAATTTTGGACTTAACAAAAAAAATGTATCTACTAATCATAAAATTTTTATATATGCAGGCAGAATTGATTCAGTGCGATTTCGACCGTGGGACGATTATAATGTAGTAGTGGAAAGTTTTTTTGGCATTAAAGAATTAATGAATAATTTAGACCACAGCTTAAAGAAATTTTGTTATGTAAAATTATACAGCCACAACGACAAAAAATTTAAAAAAAAAATATTTAACGAAATTCTTAATGAAAAAATAAATATTTTACCCATTCAAACGTCAAAAAAAAAAATTTACAGAGAAAGTAAAATTATAGTACAATCTGGAGATACTACAGGTTTTTTAGAAACTCTTTCAGCAAATATTCCAACAATTACATATATTAATAATTTTGACTTAATAAGAGATATTGCGCTTGATGATTATGAAAAACTAAAAAAAGTAGGAATTATATTTGATAATCCAGTAAATTTAGCAAAACATATAAACAAAAACTACAAAAACGTAAGTAAATGGTGGGATGATAAAGTTGTAATTGATGCAAGAGAAAACTTTATTAAAAAATATTCTAGAAAAATACCGAAAAATTTAAATCTATTAAAAAGTATGGCCCAGATATTAAACTCATCTTTAAAGGATAGTTTTCAAAATAATGAAAAATAATGAAAAATAATTTAAATTCATTTAAAGTAGACAGAAATATACCTGATGCATATAAAATTTCAAAAATAGTTTACTTAACTATTGAAAAATTTTTACACACAAAAAACTCTAATGAGTTTATTAATTTATTTAAAAAACATTTTAAAATTCCAGATACAAGTATAAGAAGAAAACTCGGAACGCTTTTAATTAATTGTTATGACTTTAAAAAAGGTAAATTTGATAAAAAATTAAAATTAGGATCTATACTTAAAGATATTTTATTATTGTTGGCATATTTATTTAGATGTGTTTTTTTTGCCAAAAAAAATATAAAAATAAATTATTACGACATTATTCTTTGTGGAGTAGAAGATAATAAAGCAATTTTTAGATTTAGTAAATTATTAAATAAGTTTAAACAACCCCTTATCGTTGCGAATAAAAATTTTAAAACTTCAAATAAAAAAATCAAAATAGAAACTTCACCTAAACTTGGAGGTGTTTCAAGGAAATTTTTTAATAATAATTTTTTAACTATTTTAATTTTTGCAATTAAAGCACTTCACCTATCAGTAAAATCAGGAATTAATTATATTTATTTTTTCAATATGATCATATCTTCTATAGTTAAAAATCAGGAATTTTTTGAGAGAAATAGATCAAAAATTCTTATGGATGAAAGATTTTATGTAACTTGCCCAATAAGAAATTTTTATTTTAAAAAATTTGGTGGTTTAACTACTGCAGTACCTCAAAAAAGTATATGTGAAACTTGTATTAGTTTTTATATAGAAACCGACATCTTCTTTTCACTAGGAACTGAAAAATATAGCAAGAAGAGAACTTTAGAATTCGGTGGAAAAATCAAGAAATTTATACCAGTTGGATCTCTTTTTATGGAACACGACTGGTACAGAACAAAAAGAGATTATAAGAATGTTCAAAAAAACGATATAATAGTTCTGGGTATTAACACAGGACGTTGGTTTAAAATTAATAAAGTAAACCAAAAAAATTATCAGTATACCTATGTTAGCTGGATTAAAAAAATATCACTAAAATATCCTAAATTAAATATTTTGATTAAACACCACGAGAGCAGGTGGACAAAAAAATTTGAAAAAGAAAATCATAAAGAAATAGATTTTTTTAAAAATACAAATGTAAGAGTAATTTTTAAAACTCAATCAAAAAATATGAGCTATAGTTATCTGGCTAAAAGTAAGGTTGCAGTTTCATTTGGATCTACAATGATATTAGAAAGTTTGACTTTGGGTAAACCAAGCTTCTATTTAGATCCAAATAATGAACTTACAAATTTTCACAAAGGACTAAATAATTTAAAAAATATAAAAATTTCAAGATATTCTGATTTTGAAAAAAAAATTGAAAATATAATTTTTAAAAAAAAAAAAATGAAAATAAAAAACTCATCTAGCTACTGTTTAAAAAGCGATGCAGTTAGCGGTAGGATCTTTAAACATCTAAAAAAATTTAATTAAAAAAAATAATGAAAATAAAACTTAAATTAAAAAATATTCAAAAAAATAATTTTTTAAATTTTATCTCAAATGATTTATCAAGTAATTTTCAAATTAATAAAAACTATATAATTATTAATAATCCAATAAAATTAAAAAAAAATTTAATTAATAGATTACAAAATTTTAGTATAATTTTACTTCAATCAAAAAAAATCAAATTATTAGATAAATTAAATATTTTAAAAATTATTTTTAAAAAAAAAACAAAATTTGAGAAAAACTTTCTACTACTTTACCAGCATAAAAACTATTTAACAGCAAACAACGTTTTTCCTGATTGGCCAAATAAATATCAAGACTTATCAATTATGAATAGTTTTTATAGATGGTTAAAAAACTTTTCTAAAATAATTTTTTTTTATTCAAAAATCGAGTTAATAATTATTAAAAAAAAATGACTACTTTACTTAATTATAATTTAGAAAAAAAAATAGGAGTTGTTTTCTATTCTGATAAAAAAATTATTAGAAAATTTTCAACCAATGGTAAAAAAAATATCTTATTAAATAATGAATACAATGGATTTAAGTGGTATCTTTCCAAAACTAAAAAAAGTTATATGTATCAATTGTATAAAAAAAAATTAATCAAAAATATAAATTATATAGATTATCCTTTGATCAAAGGCAGAAAAATATCTTTTTGGACACCATTAAAAGAGTCATATACCCATGTTGAGATTATAATGAATCATTATAAAAAATTTTGGCCCAAAACAAATAAAACTTATTATCATGGGGATTTAACAATAGAGAACACCATTTTTATTAAAGATAAATACCCATTTATAATTGATTGGGAATACTCATCAGAGAACAATATTTGGGGCTTAGATATATGTTATTTATTAATTTCATCGGTTGTTTTACCCGCATTAACTAACGAGGAAAGAAAAATAAAAGCAACTGAATTACAATTATTTGAAAATTTATGGTTTAAATTTTTTAAAAAAAAAAAGTTTAGATTAATTAAATATCCATTACAGCAAATTATAAAAATCAATAAAAAATTAATAAAAATTAGACCAAAAAAAAATGATTTTATATATAAAATTAATAATTTTCAGAAAAATCAGCTATTAGAAATAATAAATTTATGATGGACAATAAAATCGCTATATTAATAAATTGGCCAAGAGAAATTGATATGTACTATCAATTAATCAAATCAATTCCTAGCCATCGAACCGAGATCATTGTAAATAATATAAAATCAATTGAAAGAGGTAGAAATAAATTATCTAAAGTTATTGAAAAAATATTAGAAAGAAAAAAAATTAAATATAAGTTATTTTCAAATATATATAAAAAAAAGAAATATAAAATTTTATTAAGTACTGGCGAAGCTTGTTCGCTTAAAATTAATTTTTACTCAATACTTAAATTTATATACGCTCACACATTAGGAATTTTTTTAGAAATAAGTAAGATCTCAAAAATACTAATATATTTTTTTGGAAAACCTTACACGGGAGGAGGTTCCAATTGCAAAATAGGCTTAATTTGGTACCCTGAAAAAAATATTGGAAAAACAATAGTAAAGTACCCAGATGGAATGGATTTAAAACTCAAATTTTATCCGTATCCTGAATATAAGAAAATTTTTGATATTTATTTTACTCACGGTAGTTTTGAGTCAAAAATGATAAAAAAAAAATTTATTGGAAAAGAATGCTTTGTAATTGGATATCCAAGATACATAAACTTGAAAAAAAAAAATCATATTTATAGATCCCTTTTAAATCAATTTAATTTAGACCAAAAAAAAAAAATTATTTTTTGGACCCCAACAAATGTAGATACGAAAAATGAGGAATATAATAATATAAATTTATGGATAAAAAAAATTACGCCTTTGCAAGATAAATATAATATTATTATACGACCACACCCTAAAACTCTAATGGCACAACCAGATATTGAAAAAGAATTAAAGAAACTAAATTATTTTATAGACAAGGACCCTAATCGCAAAATAGGTGAATTATTTAAAGTTGCTGATCTAGTAATTTCAGATTATGGAGGAACAATATTTAGTTCAATATATTTAAAAAAATCACTAATACTTCTCAATTTAAAAAAAAATAGCAGATTTGTGGGTGAACTCAAGGAAAATAGATCTTTAGATTTAATAGTTCGAAAGAAGATTTTAAACTTAAATCCAAACGATAAAATAGAAAAAATTTTAAAATATGTAAATATTTCAAAGAAATTACAGTATAAAAAATTAATAGTAGAATTAAAAAAAAAATATTTTGGTTTAGAGTCACAAGACAACCTTAAATCAGCTAAAAAATGTCTCTTAAATTATCTGTAAAAAATTAAGTATTTACAATTATCTATATGAAATGTAATATGTTCAAATATTGAACATAGAGGTAAAAAACTATGACACACAAAATACATTTACAAAAAAAAAAAGGTATTTTCTTTTTTATTACTGGATTTTCTGGATCAGGCAAAAGCTCCATTGCAAAAATAATCAAGAAAGATATTCGGAATAATTACGGGCCAACTATTTTACTACACGGAGATGAAATCAGAAGTTTGTTTAATTTAAAAGGTTATTCTTCAGCTGATAGAAAAAAAATTGCCATGCAGTACTCTAAGTTGTGTAAAAAAATAACAGACAATGGAATTAATGTAATATTAGCTACAGTGAGTTTGTACAACATTGTGAGAAAATGGAATAAAGCTAATATTGTTAATTATATTGAAATTTATATAAAGAGTGACTTAAGCAAAATAATTAAACAAAAAAAAAAATTTTTTTATAGAAAAAAAACTAAAAATGTTGTTGGTTTGACAATTAAACCAGAATTACCAAAAAAACCAAATATTATTTTAAAAAATGACTTCAAAAAAAATATTAATATATTAAGTGACTCATTAATAAAAAAAATACTAAATAATTTCGTAAAAAATGATAAAATTTAATACAATTAAAACAAGAATCTATAATAAAAAAAAAATAATTGTCACTGGTCACACTGGATTTAAAGGAACATGGCTTACTTTATGGCTGAAATTATGTGGTGCAAACGTTTTAGGAATTTCTAAGAATATACCTACAAATCCATCACACTACAAAGAAATTAAGATCAATAAAAAAGTAAAAGAAATTTTTTTTAATCTCAAAGATATTAATAAAACTAAAACTATTTTTAAAAAATTTAAACCAGATTTTGTCTTTCATTTAGCTGCGCAGGCAATAGTAAAAAAATCTTATAAAAATCCATTTGATACTTGGCAATCAAATTTGAATGGAACATTAAGTGTTTTAGAAGCATTGAGAAATTTAAACAAGAAGTGCGTAGCAGTAATTATCACAAGTGACAAAGTTTATAAAAATATCGAAACAGAAAAAGGTTATAAAGAAATAGATTTAATTGGAGGAGATGATCCATACAGTGGTTCGAAAGGAGCAACAGAACTACTTATTAATTCTTATGTAAAATCTTATTTTGATAACACAAAATCTAAAATATCAATTTCAATAGCTAGAGCTGGCAACGTAATAGGAGGTGGAGACTGGTCTGATGGCAGATTAATTCCAGACTGTATTAAAAAATGGGTAAAAAATAAAAAAGTATTAATTAGACACCCCAATTCTACTAGACCTTGGCAACATGTTTTAGAAGTTATTTGGGGATATTTACTTTTAGGAGAAAAATTAAGTAAAAATAAAAAAAAGTTGCACGGTGAAGCTTTCAACTTTGGTCCAAATAAATATTCAAGATATACTGTTCTACAAATTCTAAATCTAATTAAAAAAAAATGGACAAAAGCTAGTTGGAAAGTTCATAAAGAATTGAATTTTAAAGAAGCAAAGTTACTTAAATTAAATTCAAAAAAAGCAAAAAAAATATTAAATTGGAAATGTGTTTTAGGCACCAACCAAACTATCAGTATGGTTCTAGATTGGTACAATAATTTTTATTTTGAGAAAAATAATGTAGAACAATTTTCAATCAAACAAATTTATAATTACACAAGAATGTTAAAAATAAAATGAAGGTAGTAATTTTAGCAGGAGGTTTAGGTTCAAGACTATCAGAGTTAACAAAAATTATACCTAAGCCAATGGTAAAGATTGCTAATGTGCCAATAATTGTAAGAATAATAAATTATTATAAAAAATTTGGATATAAAGATTTTATAATTGCCTCTGGTTATAAAAGTAAAATTATCGAAGCTTATTTTAAAAAAAATTTACTAAATTTAAATATCAATGTTGTTAATACTGGTACAAAAACGATGACAGGAGGAAGACTTAAAAGGTTACATAAATTTTTAAAAAATGAAAGATTCCTATTAACTTATGGTGATGGATTGTGCAGCGTAAACTTAAAAAATCTTGTAAATTTTCATTTAAAAAACAAAAATTACATTACTTTAACAGCCGCTAGACCACCTGCAAGGTTTGGTGGTGTTAAAATTATAGGATCAAAAGTAAATTATTTTAAAGAAAAATCTAGTTTAGATGAAGGTTGGATTAATGGAGGTTTTTTTGTTGTGGAACCAGAAATATTTAAATTTTTAAAAAATGATAAAACAATTTTAGAAAAATCACCATTAGAAAAAATATGTAAATTAAAAAAACTTGGTGCGTTCAAACATAATAAGTTCTGGCAATGCATGGATACGATTAGAGATAAAGTGATTTTAGAAGACGCAATTAAGAAAAAATTCATATAATGAAAGAAAAAATTTTAATTGCTGGAGGCACTGGTTTTATTGGTTATCACATTCTTAAAGAATTATATCAAAAAAGATATAATTTATTTTCTATTTCTACAAAAAAGCCAACGTCATCAATGAGAGTTAAAAATGTAAAATATATAATTTGTGATGTAACTAAAAAAAATATTTTTTCAAAAAAAATAAATCAAAATTTTGACCACATAATTAATTTATCTGGCAATATTAATCATAAGGAAGAGGTTAAAACTATGCGAAGTCATTATAAAGGTTGTATAAATTTAGTAAATTTCTTCAAAAAAAAAAAAATAAAAACTTTTATTCAGATTGGGAGCAGTCTTGAATATGGAAAAATTCCATCGCCTCAAAAAGAGTCTGGTAAATGCGACCCACAAGGCAACTACGGTCTAGCTAAATATAAATCTACCAAATATGTTTGTGAGGCAGGAAAGATAAATAAATTTCCTTATGTTGTTTTGAGACTTTATCAAATTTACGGACCAAATCAAAAAAAGAACAGATTAATACCAAACGTTATTAGCTCTTGTTTAGATAGCAAAGAATTCAATTGCACAGATGGAAATCAAATAAGGGATTTTATGCATGTTAGTGACTTAACTAGTTTAATTAAAAAAATACTAGGAAGTAGTATTAGAAAAAAAATTTACAACGTTGGGTCTGGCAAACCTACTAAAGTAAAGAATGTGATAAACAAAATTAAATTTTTAATTGGAAGAGGAATTCCAAAATTTGGTGCAATTAAAATGAGAAAAGACGAAATAGAAGCATCATTCCCTCACTTAGAAAAAATAAAAAGAACATATAATTGGAAACCATTAATTAATCTTGAAAAAGGATTAGATAATACAATTTTATTTTATAAAAAAAATAATTTTGATGTATAATAAAAATTCTAAATTATAATATTTATATCATGGGCCTTTAGATCAGAAGTAGATCGTTCCCTTGACATGGGAAAGGTGGTAGGAGCGTTACCTACAAGGCCCACCAGAATCAGTCTGAAATATAAGTTGCACTAGTGTAGAATTAAGTCCTATACATAAAATCATTTATTATGGGAATAATCAGCTATTTACATGTTAATTTATAAATACTATAAGGACATGCCTGGTAATTATTGCGAAGGGGCCACACCCGATCCCATTCCGAACTCGGAAGTAAAGTCCTTCAGCGCCAATGGTACTTTGTCTTAAGACACGGAAGAGTAGGACGTTGCCAGGCTAACAGTTTAAATCTTATGAAAATAGCTAGCTCATTAAAATCATTAAGAAAAAGAGATCTTAACTCTAAAATTGTTAAGCGAAGAGGAAAAATATACGTAATAAACAAAAAGAATCCTAGATATAAAGCTCGTCAAGGCTAATTACATGAGCAACCTAGATCATAAAAATACCTGGAACAGTTTTACTAAGTTTGTTTTATTTGGAACGGTTGCGGTAGTTTTACTTCTAGTAATATTAGCCATAACCCTGTTATAGAATTTTAAAGTGTCTATTGGATCAATAAAAGAAAATCTTAGTTTAGAAAAAAGGATAGCCATTACTCCTGAAACTACCAAAAATATTATTTCTTTGGGGTTAAACATTAACTTGGAAAAAAATTATGCTGATCATCTGGGTATTAGCGACAAGCAATATGAACAATTAGGAGTAAAATTTTACAATAGTTCTTCAGAAGTAATTAATAATTCTAAATTAATACTCAAAGTTAACTGCCCCTCGGATGAAGAAATAAAAACATTAAAAGAAAAGACAATTTTAGTTGGAATTTTTAATCCAACAAAAAATGAAAATAAATTTAAAGAAATGTTAAAAAAAAATATAAATATTTTTTCATTAGAATTGCTGCCTAGGATTTCAAGAGCTCAGTCAATGGACGTTCTATCTTCACAATCTAACTTAGCAGGTTACAGAGCGGTAATAGAGTCCATATATGAATTTGAAAAAGCCATTCCTATGATGATGACTGCAGCTGGAACAGTGCCAGCAGCTAAGGTTTTAGTTATTGGAGCAGGTGTTGCGGGTTTACAAGCCATAGCTACAGCGAAAAGACTTGGAGCTGTAGTTTCAGCTACTGATGTTAGAGCTGCATCTAAAGAGCAAGTTGAAAGTTTAGGAGGAAAATTTTTGATGGTTGAACAAGAAGAGAATTTAGAGACAGCAAGTGGTTATGCGAAAGAAGTAAGTGAAGAATTTAAAAAAAAACAGGCGGATTTATTAAAAGAGGCAATGATTAAAAATGATATTGTTATTTGTACCGCGTTAATACCTGGAAGACCTGCTCCTAGGATTTTGAACGAAGAACTTGTTAAATTAATGAAAAAAGGTTCGGTTATATACGATTTAGCCGCAGAGCAAGGTGGAAACGCAGCTTATTCAGAGGTTGATAAAATAAATATTATTAATGGAATAAAAGTTATAGGAATTAAGAATTTAATGAACAAATTACCATTAACAGCATCTAGTCTTTATGCAAAAAATTTATTTAGTTTTATTAGAAATCTTTATAGTAAAGAAAAAAAAGATTTTAATATAAACTTAGAAGATGAAATTATCTCAAAAACATTAATTAAATAATGGAGAACTATGGAAATTGATCCTTTTATATTTCGGCTAAGTATTTTTGTTTTGTCTATATTTATTGGTTATTTTGTCGTTTGGAGCGTTACACCTTCATTACACACTCCTCTAATGTCAGTGACCAATGCCATCTCATCAGTCATTATTGTTGGAGCTATTATCGCATCTTTTAGTTCTAATGAGGGTAATATTTCATTTTCAAATATTTTAGGTTTTTTAGCTGTTATTTTGGCGGCTATAAATATATTTGGTGGTTTTTTAGTTACTCAAAGAATGTTGCAGATGTACAAAAAAAAAGAAAAAAAGAATAATAAATAATGTCAGCCAATCTATCTTCAATTTTATTTTTAATAACTGGAGTTCTATTTATATTAGCACTTCGAGGTTTATCATCTCCTGAAACTTCAAGAATGGGAAATTTTTTTGGAATCACAGGAATGGTTTTAGCGATAATTGTCTCAATTCTTTCTGTAAATATTTTATTTGCTAATTTGCTATATTTTATAATTGCTCTCTCTATTGGCGGAATAATAGGAGGCATAATTGCATTTAGAATACCTATGACAGCTATGCCTCAACTTGTTGCAGGTTTTCATAGTTTAGTTGGTTTGGCGGCTGTGTTGGTTGCGGTATCTGCTTATTACAGTCCAGATTCTTTTGGGTTAGGGACTTATCAAAATATTAAAACTGCAAGTATTATTGAAATGGGATTAGGCGTATCTATTGGAGCCATTACATTTACTGGGTCAATAATTGCTTTCACGAAACTCCAAGGCCTTATGTCTGGCTCGCCAATAACTTTTCCTGGGCAACATTATTTAAATGCTATACTAGGAATTTTGATTTTAAGTTTAATTACTTATTTAATCGTAAATCAATCCTCTCAAATTTTTTGGACATTAATTATAGCATCTCTATTAATTGGATTTTTAATTATTATTCCCATTGGCGGAGCTGACATGCCAGTAGTGATATCAATGCTCAATTCATATTCTGGTTGGGCGGCAGCTGGAATTGGTTTTACATTAGAAAATACAGCATTGATAATTACAGGAGCTTTAGTTGGGTCTTCAGGAGCAATACTCTCATACATAATGTGCAGAGGAATGAACAGGTCATTTTTAAATGTAATCCTCGGGGGGTTTGGTACTGATAGTTCATCTAATGTCTCAAAAGATAAAGGAGAACAAAAACCAGTTAAAAGTGGTAATGCAGAGGATGCGGCTTTCCTTATGAAGAACGCATCATCGGTAATAATAGTGCCTGGTTATGGAATGGCTGTGGCGCAGGCTCAACATGCACTTAGAGAGATGGTAGATAAGTTAAAAAAAAATGACGTTAAAGTTAGTTACGCCATTCATCCAGTTGCAGGAAGAATGCCAGGTCATATGAATGTATTACTAGCAGAGGCAAACGTTCCTTACGACGAAGTGTTTGAACTTGATGACATCAACAACGATTTTGGAAATACAGATGTTGCATATGTGATTGGAGCAAATGACGTCACAAATCCAGTTGCAAAAACAGACCCAAAAAGTCCTATATTTGGTATGCCTGTACTAGACGTTGAAAAATGTAAATCTGTATTATTTGTTAAAAGGGGAATGTCACCTGGTTATGCGGGAGTTGATAATGAACTTTTTTACAGAGATAATACTTTAATGTTATTTGCTGATGCAAAAAAAATGACAGAAGATATAGTCAAAAATCTAGATTAATGAAAACAAAAATATTTTGCGATAGCGCAGATTACAAAACTATAAAATTTTTTAACAATAAATCTATCGTTGATGGGTTTACTACAAATCCAAGTTTGATGAGACTTTCTGGCGCTAAAAACTATAAAGAATACTCTCTAAATATTTTAAAAATTTGTAAAAAAAAGCCAATATCATTTGAAGTGTTTGCTGACAGCCAGGAAGAAATGCTTAATCAGGCCTATAAGATTAATAAATGGGGAAAAAATGTTTATGTTAAAATACCAGTAGTCAATTCAAAAGGTCAATTTATGGGCCCTGTGATTAAAAAATTAAGTTCCAAAAAAATAAAATTAAATATTACAGCTGTTTATTCATTTGAACAGGTAAAAAAAATATTGAAGTGCTTAGACAAAAAAACAAAATCTATAATATCTATTTTTGCAGGCAGGATGTCTGACAAAGGCAAAGACCCTCTTCCTATTTTTAAAAAGAGCATTCAAGAAGTTAAAAAAAATAAAAATATAGAAATATTATGGGCAAGTACAAGAGAGGCATATAATTTTATTCAAGCTAAACAACTGGCCTGTAATATTATAACGATGCCACCTAAAATAATTAATCAAATAATTTCTTTTGGAAAGAGTTCTAATCAGTTGACACTTGAGACAGTTAAAGGATTCTTAATCGATAGTAGAAAATCTAAATTTAAAATTTAAAAATATTTGGAATGTATAGTCCTATTTTAAAGAAAAAACCTTTAATTAGTGTTATTATAAATTGTTTTGATGGTGAAAAATTTTTAACTAAGTGTATTAAAAGTGTTTTATCTCAGAGCTATCAAAATTGGGAAATTATTTTTTTTAATAATAATTCTTCAGATCAAAGTGTTAAAATTTTAAATTCTTTTAGAGACAGAAGAATTAAACTTTTTAACAATAATAAAAAAAAAAACTTTAAATTATATAAAGCAAGAAATATTGCTATAAGCAAAGCAAAAGGAAAATATATAACTTTTTTAGATACAGATGATTTATGGAAAAAAAATAAATTAAAAAAACAGATTGAATTAATCAATAAAAATCCTGAAGTTAATATTATTTATTCCAACTACTATATAATCGAAGAAGAAAAAAAAAAAATTTATCTTAAACATAAAAAAAAATTACCTTCAGGATTTATTACGCAAGAATTGTTAAATGATTACAAAATAGGGATATTAACCCTATTAGTCAGCAAAAAAATATTCAGTCATTATAAATTTAAAGATAAGTATAGTATTATAGGTGACTTCGATTACATGATAAATCTCAGTAGAAAATTTAATATTACAGCAATCCAAGAACCACTAGCCTTTTATAGAATACATCAGTCTAATTTATCATCAAAAAGACTAGATTTATTTGCTAAAGAATTAAAGAACTGGATAAATTATAATAAATTTAAATTATTAAAACAGGGTTTTAATTTGAAAAAGATAGAATTCTATTTATTTAAATTAAAAGTTAAAATGTTTTTAAAAAACAACTTCAATTTTAAATTTTAAGAGGCTTTGGCTTGTCTTTTTCTTGCGTGTGGATCTAATATTGCTTTTCTCAATCTGCAAGACTCAGGAGTTATTTCTAAAGCTTCATCGGTATTCAGCATACTCAGCATTTCAGCAATCGCCATTTTTCTAACAGGAGTTAAAACCACGTTTTCATCAGTTCCTTGCGTTCTCATATTCGTTAGTTTTTTCCCTTTCATAACGTTAATCTCTAAGTCTCCACTTTTTGAAGCTAATCCCACAATCATTCCTTCATAAACTGGATCATTGTGTGTAACAAACATTTCTCCTCTTGCCTGAAGATTAAATAAAGCAAACGCCACAGCCTTTCCATTCTCCATTGATATTAAAGCTCCGTTTCTTCTTCCCTCCATGTCTCCTGTGTATTCACCGTAAGAATGAAATATTCTATTAATTACTCCTGTACCTTTAGTTAACGTTAAAAATCTACTCGTGTAGCCCATTAAACCTCTTGTAGGAGCATGAAAAATTAAACGTTTTTTATCTTTACCGGTATCTTTAAGGTCTATTAATTTACCTTTTCTTCTATTCATTGAGTCTATGACTTTTGACGAGTACTCTTCATCTAAATCCATTGTAATTTCCTCAATAGGTTCTAATTTTTTCCCATTGTCATCTTTCTGGAATAAAACTTTTGGAGGGCTTACAGTCATTTCAAATCCTTCACGTCTCATTTGAGTTAGTAAAATTTCTAACATTAGTTCACCTCTTCCACTTATAACGAATGCATCTTTATTTACATTTTCTCCAAAAGTGATGCCTACGTTATTCTCAGCTTCTAGCATTAGCCGGTCTCTAATTTGTGTACTTGTTAATTTTTTACCTTCAGTCCCAGCTAATGGAGAGCTATTAACTGTAACAGTTATAGACATTGTTGGTGGATCAATAGGAGTTGCACTAATTGGCTCGTTTATCTCTAAATCACAGATAGTATCTGCTACATTAGCTTTTTCTAAGCCAGCAATTATAACAATATCTCCAGCTTCACCTACTTCAATTGGAACTTTTTTAGTTCCTTCATATCTGAAAATTTTAGTTAATCTTCCTTCGTCAACTTTTTCACCCTTAAGATTTATAGCTTTAATATGTTGATTAGCTTTAGCCGACCCTTGATTTATTCTGCCCACCAAACTTCTTCCTAAAAAACTATCGGCGTACAAAAGAGTAGACAACATTGCAAAAGGTTTAGTTTTATCCAATTTTGCGGGGTTTACATGATCAATGATTAAATCTAATAATGGGTGTAAATTCTCTCTTGGGCCATCTATCTCTTTTGAAGCCCATCCTGAACGACCACTTGCATAGAGGACTGGAAAATCCAACTGCTGTTCATTTGCATCTAAACTAACAAACAAATCAAACGTTTCATCTAAAACTTCACTTGCTCTTTGATCTGCCTTATCTAACTTATTAATTACAACTATTGGTCTTAACCCTTGTTTTAAAGCTTTCGATAGAACAAATTTTGTTTGAGGCATTACTCCCTCAGCTGAGTCTATTAGCAGTAAAGCACCATCAGCCATATGCAAAACTCTTTCAACCTCAGCGGCAAAGTCTCTGTGACCAGGAGTGTCGATTATATTCACTCTCGAGTCTTTCCAATTAATTGATGTTGGTTTAGCTAAGATTGTTATTCCTCTTTCTTTTTCAAGCTCACCAGAGTCCATTACTCGTTCTTCCACAATTTGATTATCTCTAAATGACCCACTTTGTTTCATTAAAGTGTCAATCAAAGTAGTTTTACCATGATCTACGTGAGCTATGATTGTAATGTTTCTAATATCTTTTGTCATAAATTTTTGGTTGCGGGGGTAGGATTTGAACCTACGACCTTCAGGTTATGAGCCTGACGAGCTACCAGACTGCTCCACCCCGCGATAAAACTTAAATTTTTT
>MDTC01229552.1_pt1 | contig 44370 bp, 45 predicted proteins | sample 811181 | NCBI WGS metagenome assembly MDTC01 (sample SAMN05326644, study PRJNA326480) | marine metagenome | isolation source: seawater | place: Pacific Ocean: North | collected 2011 | reverse complement strand
TGTTGATAAATTTAAAAAGAAAAAAGCACTTCTCTCTCCAGATATAAAAATAAGCACATCTACTAAAATAAATAAAGCCCCTATAAAATAAATTTCATATTTTTGTTTTTTCTTTATTAAAAACAAAGCAAATAATAAAGGGAATAATCTTGATAAATATGAGCCCATTATCATCTCGTCTCCAAAAAAAGATGTAATACGACCATTTGCTAATCGAGCTGTAGTAAAACCTGTCAAATTAGTTCCTGTTAAATATTGAATATAACCATCAATTACTAAAGCTGAAAAACATAAAACCAATGCATAATAAAAGAAAATTAAAATATTTTTATCTTTATTGATTAAATACCAAATAAAAGAACTAAACACTCCTATTCTAAAATAAAATAATGAGCTTTCAAAACTAAGCAGCATATCTTTTGCAATAAATATACTTAGTAAAATACAATAAACACAAAAAATAAAAAAAATGATTAAAGGTTTATTGTTAAAGAAATAAAATTCTTTATTTTTAAATACATAAAATAAAAAAAATAAAGCTGAAATACTTACAATTAAATCTGGAAAAAAAGGTCCCCATATTAAAAAAGGGATAATAGATGCACTTATTAAATTAATTAAGTTTGTATTTGAGTATTTAAAGTTATTCATTAAATTTAAATTATAAAGTTATTTAGTTTTAATTCTTATAACTTTATTTTCGTCATTAACATCTTTAGGTGAACTTAAACTTTGTTTTAACTTTGATTGTTGCTCATAAAAATGATCAACAATTTCTGAATTTGATTGATAAGAATGAACTAAATTTGATAAAGTATGTTTGACTTCTTCAACTTTATTTTCCTCAATTAAGCTTGATAAATGATCTAAATCAATTTTAAGTTTACTAAAAGAAGTGAAGGGATCTTGAGCTTTTTGAATTTTTTCATGAAAAGTTTTTTGAGGGTTGTCTCCTATTAATAATTCTTCATATAATTTCTCACCTGGTCCAAGCCCAGTTATTTTAATCTCAATATCTCCCTCTAAATTTTTATCATTTTTAATCGAAAGCCCTGAAAGTTTTATCATTTTTTCAACTAAACCTTTAATTTTAATACTTTCCCCCATATCCAAAACATACACTTCACACTTTACAGCCATAGCACCTGCTTGAATAACCAACTGGGATGCCTCAGTTATCGTCATAAAATAACGAGTTACATCATGATGAGTAAGGGTTACAGGACCTCCCTCTTTAATTTGTTTTTTAAATTTTGGAATAACGGAACCGGAAGATTGTAATACATTTCCAAATCTTACAATTGCAAATTTAGATTGTTGATTTTGATTGTCATATAGTGATTGAATACAAATTTCAGCAAGCCTTTTAGTGGCACCCATAACATTTGTTGATCTAACTGCTTTATCACTGGATATTAAAACAAAATTAGAGACATTATATTTAAGTGCAGCTTCTGCTAAATTAAACGTTCCAAACACATTATTTTTTACACTTTCACAAATATTTTCTTCAACTAAAGGCACATGTTTATAAGCTGCTGCATGATAAACAGTATCTATATTAAAAGTTTTAAATAATTGCTCAATTTTTGTCTTGTTTTGAATATTAATTAGTAAAGGAATAATTTTTATACTTTCATTTATATTTTTTAAATCTTCATTTATTTTATAAAGAGCAAACTCACTTAATTCGATAAGAATTAATTTTTTGGGATTTAATTTTATAATTTGACAAGATAATTCTGATCCGATAGATCCTCCTGCACCTGTAACCATTACAATTTTTGAATTTATATTTTTAGATAATAACTCTGCATTTGGTTGAACTTGTTCTCTATTTAAAAGATCCTCAATATTTAAATCTTTAATATCTGATACTGATACCTTGCCATCAATGATATCTTTAATACTTGGTAATGTTTTAACGATTACTTTATATTTATTTAGATTATCAATAATTTGATTTCTTTTTTGTCGATTAATTAAAGGAAGAGCTAGTAAAACTAAATCAATATTTTTATTATTAATTAATTTTTCTATATTCAATGGATCATAAACAGTTTGGCCTAAAATTTTTTGTCTATGAAATTGAGGGTCATCATCTAAAAAACCAACGACTTTCATCTCAAGGTTGCTTTCTAAACTAGTCAATAACTGTCTTCCTGCACTACCTGCTCCATAAATCAGAACATTAGTTTTGTTTTTTGATTTTTTAAATCTTGATAAAAATAAAAATTTAATAATTAGTCTTGAAGCTGAAATTAATAAAAATAATAAAACAGGTTGAATAATACCAATTGATCTTGGAATACCTTGAATTCCATAAATACTAACCACTGCAAAATAAAATAATGCATAAACAGAAATTGCAACAAACACTGTAAATATTATTGAGGATCCTTGAAAACGAAAAATAGTTTTATACAATCCTATTAACCAAAATATTGGAATTGCAAGAAGTATTGAAATCTTAAATGCTAAAGTTGTTAAATCATTAATTTTAACAAATTCCTCTAATCTTAAATAAAATGCTAGCCAAGTACAAAAAATACATAAACCAATATCTATTAAAATTGCTATTATCCTCTTTGTATAACGGGGAAGATTAATAATATTTTTAGATACTTCTGTTAAAATTGACATAAACCTAATTTAGATTTAATAATAAAGGACAAATATCAAAAAACAATAATAATGAAAATTTATATAAATTATTAGTCATAATAATTGTACTTTTTCTGTTTTTTAAACTTCCAGCTTCGAGAATGACCTAAGCTATTTTGATTAATCGTGATATTAGGATTAATAAATCCCATTCCACAATTTAGATCTTTCTTAACTTCATTAACTGCTATGTGGTGTTCTGCATAAAGCCCGTGTTTAATAGCATTGATTGATACTTTTGCTTTACCAATATCAATTACAGGTCCAGTTGATTTTTTAGAATTTTTTCTATTAGTGGTAATTTGTTTTAAAGAGGTCATGTTATTTATCCTCCAAGTTCAATTCTTTAATTAATTTTAAATCAGATAAATTTAAATCTTTTAAATCTATCTTTGTTAATAGATATGAAATTTCTGATTGAGCTAATCCTCCATTTGAATTCATCAACCTTATAGGCTGTATGGTATCAATTTTATTGATCTTTAAAGGTTGGTTTAAACTACCATCCATTAAGGAACCAACGGATCCTCCTTTTGATTTTAATACTCTATTAAAATTAAGTCGATTTAATAGATTAAAAAGTTGAATTAATTCATCATTTGAAAGTTTTTTTTAAACTTACTAAAACTCTTTTATTTAAAGTAATCATAATTCCTTAAAGAACTTAAAAAACCCATGCAAACGCTCTTTTAATTTATTTAATTATTATTTTGTGCCTACCGAAACGGTGTTTTTAAAAGCGCATAGTTAGGAAGAACTATGAACTTATAAATATAAAATTTATTTCAATAAAAAATAGGCTTATTTATTAGATAATTTTAAAAATTGTCTTAGAGATATAATAAAAATAATTATACACACTCATATTTTTAATCATTTTTTGATCAGTTTTAGCAAGTAATGTTGGTGTTTTCATATTAATGCCTGAAATTTGAGCAAGTCCAGTAATACCTGGTCTTACTTTAAACACCCCTCTTTTTTTACGCTCATTAATTAATTTTCTTTGATTAAACAAACAGGGTCTAGGTCCAACTAAGCTCATATTACCCAAAAATACATTTAACAACTGTGGAATTTCATCAATTTTAGTTCTTCTTAAAAAAGACCCAAATGAACTTAATTTGATATTTTTGATTAAATGTGTTCCAGCTGATCTAACACCCATTGGCATCGTTCTAAATTTAATTAATGAAAAAGATTTAAGATTATAACCAACTCGACTTTGTATAAATAAAGGTGAACCATTTTCAAATAAACCAATCCAAAATATAAAAATTAATAAAGGTGATAAAAATATTAATCCTATTAATGAAAATAAAAAATCAAAAATCCTTATCATTTTCCTTGAACCATTCTTCTTATACCTTCCTCAACATTTAAAGGTGGGGTCCAATCTAATATTTTTTTTGTGTAACTATTATCTATCCTTAATGATCCAACCAACCTATTAATTTCCTCACTTTTACCAACAACTGAACCAAGAAATTTAAGCATGAAAATAGGCAATGGAAATAATTTTGCTTTTCTTCCCATTGATGAAGCAATCAATTTTATAAGCTCAGGGGTTGATAAATCTTCACCATCTGAAGCTAAAAAAGTTTTTCCTGTAGCTTCTGGATGATCAATGCAACGAATTAATAAATCAACAAGATTATCTATTCCAATCATGGAACGTTGATTTTGAATCAAACTTAAAGGTAAAAATAAACCTGATTTTACAAGTTTTATTAATCGAGCTAGATTTCCTTTCACACTACGCCCATATACTAATGGTAAACGAATAACTACTATCTCTAAGTTTGTTCTTGAGGAAATTTCCCAAAGTACATTTTCTGCTTTGAGTTTAGAAACAGCATAAACATCTTTTGGATTTGGTTTGTCACTTGGAGTAAATTTATATTTATTTTTTTTATTAAAATGAACGTTATTATAATTTTTAAAAGTATTTTCTCCATTAACCTTGATAGTACTTAAAAATATTAGTTTTTTCACCCCTGCTTTAGCTGCTTGTTCTGCAAGTTGTTTGACACCATCAACATTTACTAAATGAAAATTTTTTATTTCATCTGTATTACTTTTGTTCATAACGTGCGCTACTCCCGCACAATGAATAACACAACTTGTATCAATTAATGCTTCTTTCCAATTTGTGTGATTGTTAATCTCGCCAACTGAGAAATATTTAATATTAGTTTTTAAGGGAATTAAATCATTAGTTCGTACAGAAGCGCAAACTGATCTTCCTGATTTCAATAAATTTTTACATACAAAGCTTCCAATAAAACCTGAGGCACCTGTTACTAAAATTTTTTTCATTTTCTATAAATTCTATTTATTTAAGTTTTCAGATAAAGATGAAATAATTTGATTTGTAATTTTATTAGTAGAAAACATTTTTTTAAAAAGAGATTTGCATGATTTAGACATAGCTTTATAGTTTATCTCATCATCAATAATTTTTGTTGCTAAAACACTTAAATCTTCAACTACATTTCCCGAATAAACTAAACCTACATTTTCATTTTCAATAATATATTGCAAATCATTACCAAAATTTATTTTTGCTAAAACTGGAAGTTCTGCTTGCAAATAAGTAAGAAATTTACCTGGAATATTATGAGATTTATGTCGCAAGTCTAGCGCTACCAAGCCTACATGACACATTTTTAATAAACTTGGTATCTCTTCAGGGCTAACTTCATCAAAGAACAAAACATTATCTAATTTTTTATTAGCTGAAAGTTTTTTTAATTTATTTACCTCACTTCCCCTGCCAACAAATATAAACCCTAAATCTTTTCTATTTTTTAAACTATCTGCCAGTTCAATAAAAATATCCATTCCTTGGGCAATGCCCATGTTTCCTGCATAAACAAACAATTTTTTTCTATTGAAATCAGTATTCGTAAAAGAAATTTTTGTTTCTTTTTGATTGCTTTGAGATAACCAATTATTTAATACTTCAAGTTTTCTTTTTGGTTTTTTGCACCAACTTTTAAAATATTTTAAATTTGATGGGGATTGTACACCAATAATATCGGCAACAAAGTATTGATATTTTGCAACAATTTTAAAAAAAAAATAAATTGGGTTTTTTTTTAAAACTCCTAAATCTAAAGCCCATTCTGGAAATATATCTCGTAAAATTAGGTAAGTTTGGCACCCTGACATTTTTTTTAAAAAGTGCACAACGGGTCCAAAAAAAATAGTAGGCGAGTACCAAATAACTGCATCTAGTTTATTAAGTGATAAATTACTTTTTCTAATTGCATTGATTATTATGAAGGGTAAAAATATTTCATTTAATCCTCTAAATAAAAAACTGACGTTTGTAGTTTTATTGGTCTTAACTCTAAAAATCTGAATTCCATCAATCTTATCATGAGTAGCTATATTATCGAAATTTTCTGTTGGTGTGATTACAATTGGTTGGTGTCCTAGTCGGCATAATTCCAGTGCTAAATCTTTCATCTGAACTGCACATGATGTCCTCAGAGGTGGGTAGTGTATTGCAAGTAAAATAATTCTCATAAAAGATTATTTAATATTTATTTTTTTAAAAATTAACTAAAACCATATTTAAAAAAAATTAGTTATTTGACTTCGTATTGCATTAATAACCACGGACGATGGTGAGTGACTTTCAGCAAAATCATATTTTGCTGACCATGATAAAGACACTGCTGTTTCGACAGACTCGACAATATTATCGAGCTCCATACCCGAAACAATCGTCCCACCACTTTCTACAGTTTCTGGACGCTCCGTGACCATTCGAAGATTAACATTGGGAACTTTGTAAAAAATTCCTTCTTCAGCCGCTGTACCTGAATCCGAAATAACACAGAAAGATTTCTTTAACAAATAATTAAAATCATAAAAACCTAGAGGATCAATTATTCTTAATCCTTTTGGAATTTTAAAATTTTTTAATTTACTTTTTGTTCTTGGATGAACAGGGTAAATTACATCTTTTTTGTAACGTTTTGCGATTTGTGCAGCTGCTTCAATAATTCTATGAAGATATTTTTGATTGTCAACATTTTCACTTCTATGCGCTGTCAAAAGAATATAATTTTTATTTTCTAATTTCAAATTACTAAGGATTTCACTTTTATTGATTTGAGGCATAAATTCTCTCATTGCTTCAAAAGTTGGATTGCCTGTGCAAAATATTTTAGAAGGGTGAATATTTTCTTTTATTAAATTTTCACGATGATATTCGTTATATGGTAGCAGAATATCGCTCATATGGTCAATTAAAACCCGATTGCGTTGTTCGGGCATTCTTTTGTCCCATGCACGTAAGCCTGCCTCCATATGAAAAACCTTTATACCCCTATTTGCTGCTGGCATAACTGACAACCCACTATAAGTGTCACCCAAAATTAAAAGGGCATCTGGCCTTACTTTTTCCATCAAAGAATCAGACTTGCTTACTATATCAGCTATTTCTGCACCATAGCTCGAAGTGTTAATTTCTAAATCATAATCTGGTTTTCTAAGTTTTAAATCTTTAAAGAAAAAATTTTTTAACTCTGGTGTATAATTTTGACCAGTATGAACCATGATATGATCAAAATTTAGGTTATCAAGTTTTTTAAAAGTACTCCACATCTTTATCATTTCTGGTCGTGTTCCAAAAACACTCATCACTTTAAGCATTAAGTTCCTCTTTTATAAAATCAAGACTCGTTAATAATTTTTCTAATTCATCAGTGCTAAGTAATTTTGTGTTATGAGAAGTATAATCAGTATTACTAGATGAAAATAGCTTTCCTCTTGTGAAATATTTATCATAATTTAAATCTCTGTTGTCGGAGGGTATGCAATAAAAACTTTTTAAATCTTTTGCTCGTATCATTTCTTCTCGAGATACTAGTGTCTCAAATAATTTTTCACCATGACGGGTTCCTATAATTTGAATTTTGCTGCTTTTGTTAAAAATTTTATTCATCACTTTAGCTATCTCGCCTACAGTTGCTGCTGGTGCTTTTTGAATAAAAATATCACCCTGATTAGCATGTTGAAAAGCGTATAAAACAAGATTTACTGAATCTTCTAATGACATCATAAAACGTGACATTGCAGGATCAGTCACAGTTAAAGGCTTTCTGTTTTTGATTAAATCTATAAAATGTGGAATCACTGAACCACGCGACCCCATAACATTGCCATAACGGGTTGCACAAAGTATCGTTTTATTATCTTCTGCTATTTTTGTTTTAGAAGTAATTAGTTTTTCCATCATTGCTTTAGAGATACCCATTGCATTAATAGGATATACCGCTTTATCCGTACTCAAAATAACAACCTTAGTAACTTGATTTAGGATCGCAGCATTTATTACATTTTCAGTTCCAAGTATATTAGTTCTCACTGCTTCCATTGGAAAAAATTCACATGACGGTACTTGCTTCAATGCAGCAGCATGAAAAATATAATCAACACCTTTTATAGCTTGATTAATGCTTTCAAATATACGTACGTCTCCAATATAAAATTTTAATTTTTTACTTTTATAAAAAAGACGCATATTATTTTGCTTTTTTTCATCTCTGCTAAAAATTCTAATTTCTTTTAAATTACTATTTAATAAACTCTTCAAGATAGCTCCACCAAAAGAACCCGTACCACCTGTAATCAATAGAATTTTATTTTTTAAAAATTTCATAATTATTTGTTGTAACTAAATTCAAACATCTCTTTAATATTTTTAAACCAATTGGTAGGTTTATATCCTGTGATTTTTTGTAATGCATTAGAATTTAAAGATCTATCAATAATCATATCATGATTTGTTTTAATTTTGATATCTTTTTGATACACTTTTTTTATAAGTTTTAACAAATCATATTTATTGATTTTTTTTCCAGATAAATGATACAAACCTGCTATCCTTTTGTTAGGTATAATAAATCTATGTAAAATTTTTGCTATCTGCAATGTTGTTAATCCAGAAAAAATTGCATTTTTAAAGCCAGCAACAGGTTTATTTTGTTTTAAAAACCAGTTTAATAAATTATGACCACTTTCTATTTCGTGACCAATTACAGAGGTTCTTAAAGTTAAAGTATTTGAGTAATATACCTCACCAAGAAATTTACTTCTTCCATATAAGTCGTGGGCATCTGCTAAATCATTTTCTTTATAATTTCCTTTTGCACCTGAAAAAACACAATCAGTGCTAAAATGTATCAATCGAGTTTTTTTTTTATTACTTAATAGCTCAGCAAAATAATGTGGCAATAAACTGTTGCTCCTAATAATTTCAGAAAATTTATTTTTATTTGTAATATGCTTAATAACCCCCAAACAATTAATAACTAAATTTGGTTTAATCTTATCAAATGTATCTTTAATATTCTTTTTATCTGAAAAATTTATTTTAAATAATTTTATATTTTTAATATTTTTTAATTTTTTTTTATCTGAATTTCTTCTTATAGCCCCATAACATCTAAAATTTTTTTGATGAGAAAAATATTTTAATAAGTTGTTTCCGATGAGACCAGTTGATCCCAATATTAAAAGTCTAATCATAATTATTTTTTATTGCTAAATTAATCATTTTTTTGTTTTTTTCAAAAGCATTATTATTTGAATTGTATTTTTGAGCATAATTTAATGCTGCTTGTCTTTTTTTATATAAGGTTGAATAATTAAGTTTTGCAAAACGTGTTATTGCATTGGCCCATTTATTTTCAACTAATGGAACAACTTCAAGACCACCATCACTGTCAGGTTTCCATAAAGTTTTATCACTAATCATGGCAGGCAATCCGTTAGAAATTGCTTCGAATATAATATGACCAAAGTTCTCCCCACGCGTAGGCAGTACATATAAATCATAATTTTTAAAAAGCTTTTTTACTTCATCTTGTTTAACTTTATCACCAAAATTTATCTCTATATTTTTAGGAAGTTTATTTTTTATCAACTCACATTGATTTGAATAATTCAAGTTTTCTTTTATACCCTTAATATCTAACTTGATTGGAATGTCTACAAATGACAAAGCTCGTAATAAAAAATCAAGATTTTTCATTGGTGAAATACGAGATAGAAACAAAAGCCTTAATGTTTTTTTTTCATTTTTAACATATTCGATATTTTTAACTACTGGTTGAGTTAAATTCGGTGCTATACAAATTTTATTACTTTTAATTCCAAAGTTATTAATAATATTATCTTTTTCAAATTTACTGGAGGCTTGCCAAAATAGATTTTGATAAAGATTAATTAATTTAGAAAAAAAAATAAAAGATTTTTTTTTATTAATTTTTAATTTCAAAGCTTCATTGGAAAACTCTCCTCTAGGAGCAATAATACAAGGTTTTTTTGGTACCATCTTGAGGTATCTTAAAAAAAGAGGCAAAATTGTAAATTTAAAATTAAAAAAACTATTTAAATAAAGTAATTCATGAGAAGTATTTTTTAACAAACTAGCTATACCATTAAAATTTAGTGTTTTTTTTGATGCATAAAATACTGATGCTTTGCCAACCTTGGTCCAATTATCTGATTTAACATTTTTATAAGGTTTTATGTCTAAATAATCACAATCTTGACAAATAATTTTTATTTCAAATTCATCACCAAAATTATCTACGAAATTTTTGATCGTACGAATTGGTCCCCCGAATTTAAAACCAGGAATATAAACTGTTAAAAAACAAAGAATTTTTTTTTTCATTTCCTCTTTTTTTTAAGCCTTAAAAATATTTTGATCCTGATCAGAATAAACAGCTCTTGTATCAATTATTAGTTTTGCATTTTTTTGGATCATTGCATAATCAAACTTGGAATGATCGGTTGCAATCAATATTAGGTCAAATTTTTTTATTGAATTTGGATTTAAACTAACACTTTTTAACTTAAAATTATAATTCCTCATCTTTGGAAATTTTAATACATGAGGATCCGAATAACTTACTCTGCATCTTTTGATCTTAAGCAGTTTAATTAATTCAACACCTGGTGACTCTCTTGTGTCTTGAATATTTTTTTTAAACGCAATTCCTAAAACTAAAACTCTTAAATTAACCAAACTCATTCCTTTAGATTTTAAAATTTTGATTGTCTTATTAATAACCCAATTTGGCATGCTTGAATTAATGAGGCCAGCAAGTTTAATAAAACGTGTATCAACACCGACTTGCTTAGCTTTCCAGGTCAAATAGAATGGATCTATTGGAATACAATGTCCACCTAAGCCTGGCCCAGGGTAATAAGGGGTGAAGCCAAAAGGCTTTGTTGATGCAGCACGAATTACTTCGTGAATATCAATTTCCATTTTATCTGCTACAATCTTCATCTCATTAACTAGTCCAATATTAACTGCTCTATGAATATTTTCTAATAACTTTGTCATTTCAGCAACTTTTGTTGAAGAGACTGGTATAATTTTATCTACAACAGAATTGTAAAGTTTTTTGCCTATTTGAAGGCAATTTTTTGTTGAACCACCAACAACTTTTGGTATAGTTTTGGTTTTAAAGTTTAAGTTTCCAGGATCTTCTCGTTCAGGTGAATAAACTAAAAAAAAATCTTTTCCAATCTCAAACTTTTTTTTTATACGAGGTGCAAGTTCTTCTTCTGTCGTTCCTGGATATGTTGTGCTTTCCAAAGAAAGAACCTGACCTCTACGCAAATATGGTTGCAGCTTTTTTATCGTTTTTATTACAAAACTTAAGTCTGGTTTCTTGTTTTTTCTTAATGGGGTTGGAACACAAATTATCAATGCATCTACATCTTTAGATAAAGAAAAGTCAGTAGTTACATGGAAATTTTTAGTTATATATTTCGAAATTGTAGATGGTTTAATATAATCTATATACGTTTGACCTTTTTTTAATCTTTTTATCTTATTTATATCAACGTCAAAACCTATAACTCTAAAATCTTCCTCTGCATATCTAATTGCGAGTGGTAAGCCAACATAGCCAAGCCCGAATATTCCAATACAGGCAGATTTTTTATTAATCTTTTTTATTAATTCACTTTTCATAATACAATATTTATACAATCTTAATATAGATTGAATCTTTATTTTCTCTATTCTTTAATCTTTTCATTTTTTATTTTTTATTTTTAATAATCATTTTTAAAATTGTATTAAAAAAAGTTTTCCAAAAAAGTTTTTTTCCTAATAACCATGGTCTTAATATTAAATGTATAATAATTGGTATTAATATCTTTTTTGAATTAAAATTGGATTCATAGTACAAATAGTGCAATGGTGGGGGGTGATTATACACAATGGCATTATTTAATAGTATTTCCTTTTCGTTGTCGGAAAGTCTTTTTCTTAAAAAATCATATGCATCAGCGTAATTTGCTATCAAAGTTTTTATTTTTTGCCCTGGTATGTGCGTACCCGATAAAAGTCTATGTACAATAATATCATCAATCATTTCAAATCGAAAACCCTTGAGTGCTAAAAAAACCATTGAACTAGAGTCAAATGCTTGTAAATAATGAGTAGATTCTAAAAATCCACCAAACTCAATCATATCTTTACTATAGCAGGTTCCAGATGGAGTGAGGCCGCCACTCAAATGTGGTAAAACTGCACGTTGACCTGCGAATATTTTGCCTACCTGAAGTCCATATTTTTCTATTGCATAAGAATAATCTTTCATCATGCCATAACCCCAAAATATATACTTATTTGGAAATTGACGCTTAATAAGATTTTGTTTAATTGTTTTTACTGCGTCTTTATCAAGGCGATCATCTGAGTGACAAAAAAGGACATATTTTCCACTAGATTCTTTTAAGCAAATATTATGATTAGCATAAATAGGGACATTAGTTTTAAGTTCTATAGTTCTTAAATTGTTATTGTCTTTGTATTTATCAATTACACTTTGTGTAGTATCGGTGGAGGCATTGTTTACAATCAGTATTTCACAATTATCTAAATCAGTTTGATTTAGGCAACTTTCTATGGACTTAGCAAGTACATTAGCATTATTAAAAGTGGGTATTGCAATTGTTAACTTTACATCTTTTGTCATTAAATCAACTATTCTAATATATATTAATTAACAAGCTATAACTCAAACTTTAATAAATTCCATAAGAATATATTCATCTATAATAATGTTTAGGCATTTTCATATGATTTGAACAGCTGATCTATTGTTAAATTTATTTTGTTTTTACAGTCCTCTGAGGTTTCAAAAAATTTATCAAATTTAGATCTATATTCAAAACTATTGGGGATTGTTGGTTCATAACTTTCTGTATTGATAATAAGATTTTTTTTGTATCTTTTTTTATAATAATCTGAAACCAGATAAGCAACATCTAGCATTGACAAGTAAAGGTTAGAACCACAATTTCTTACAGAAAAACCTTTGGGAAAACTTTCTACAATTTTAGAGGTTAGCTCAGCTACCTGTTCTGTTGAAACAAAATTTCGCGTTTGTTTACCTGATGAACGTAGTGTAATTGAACCAAAATTAATAGCTTCTTCTACAAAACACATTGGAACCAATGTTCTGCGATTAACAGTGCTTATCTCGGGAGCACCATAAATATTTGATGGCCTTATAACTGTGATATTAAAATCTTTTATATTACAATAATATTTACAAAGCTCTTCACCAAGATAATGATTTATTGCATAAGGTGTTTGGCAATCAACTTGGGTAGTTTCATCGAAATATCCATTTAACTCTGTACCATAAACTTGTGCTGTTGAAAAAAAAATTAAATTTGATATTTTTGCATTTCTAGAGGCCTCTAGAAGCTTGCTAGTTCCAACAATTGAGAGAGATAAGCCTGCTCCTACATTTTTAGACAAAATTTCATTAGGAGTTGCGCAATGAATAATTGCATCAGCTGCCTCCAACTCTAAATTATTTGCATCATCAAGATCAGCTTCAATCACATTAATATCTAATTCTCTACCAACTGCAGGGCCAAATCTTCTAGTGATTCCAATAACTTGATGATGATTTTCTAAAAAAAGTTTTGCAACTCTACTTCCTATAAATCCAGAAACACCTGTTATATAAATTTTTTTTAAATTATTACTCATAGCTTTTTTAAAATTTAAATGGTGAATTAAATTCTTTGAGTGTTGAAAAAGATTTATCTCTTTCAGAGATTATCTTATTTTTATTTGGCCAAGAAATTTTTGCTGAATTCCATTTTATGCCAGTATCTTTGTTGGGATTATATACAGTGCTAGTTTTATAAACTATTGTAGCGGTTTTGCTTAACACACAAAATCCATGGGCCATACCCTTTGGTATATAAATCATGTTGCCTATCTCAGAAGATAAATTAATACTTAAATGTTTTCCATATGTTGGAGAACCTAATCTTAAATCAACCACTACGTCTTTTATAATTCCTGATATACAATAACCTAGTTTAACATGATCATGAGGAGGTGATTGAAAATGAAGGCCTCTAATAACATTTTTGCAAGAAGTACTATAATATTCCTCTTTAAATATGGTATTTAAACCAAACTTTTTAAAAGTTGGAGCGTGAAATGTTTTAACAAAAACTCCCCTGAGGTCTTTACGAATAATTGGAAAAATTTCGTAACATCCAGAAAGTTTAGTAGAAATAATTTTCAAAACTGCTCGCTAGTATAATTTAATTTCATAAGTAAATTTTATTATTTTAATTGATTATCAACATTAAATGAATTTTTTAATAAATTCCTCAATTGTCGAATAGAATCTCTTAAACATTTCTTCCGTTAAACCATGATGAATTGGTAATAAAATTCCATACTTCATTACATTATCTGCATTAGGGCAACCTCCATCAATAAGCTTAAATTTTATTCCCTTACTCATCGGTTGACGTATTACATTTCCAGTGAAAACTACACGCGTTTGTATATTTTGCTTTTCTAGATAAATTTGCATTTCTCTTCTGTTAAAGGGTGCATCTTTTTTTATGAGCAGTGGAAAAGCTAGCCATGCTGTGTGACTTTCTTTTGTTTGGATAGGATTTAAAAAATAATCAGGATATTTTAAGAAAAAATTACACTGCCTTTCAAAGTTTTCTTGTCTAGTTTTAATAATAGAATTAAGTTTTTTAAGTTGAGCTAGACCGAATGCAGCTCCAACTTCATTACCTTCTAAATTATAACCAATCTTTTCAAATACAAATTTAGCATCATAATCAATTCCCTCTAATTGCACATTAAATCTATTTTCAATTTTTTCACTTTTTTCATCAAACAAAGATGAGCTTCGTCCCCACGAACGAAGAAGCTTGGCTCTTTCCATTACTTTATCATCGTTGATAGCTAGTGCACCACCATTACCTGCACAATTAATTATATGGGAACCATAAAAGCTGGTAATAGACATATCTGTGAAAAAACCAGAACTCTTTTTATTAATTGATGCTCCTAAAGTATCTGCTGAATCCTCTATAACAATTAAATTATATTTGTCTGCAATTGAACGTATTTGTGGCCAATCACATAAATTGCCCATTAGATTTGGAGCTAAAATTGCAACTGTCTTATCAGTTATTTGTGCTTCAATTTGTGAAACATCAATACAATAAGTTAAAGGCTCAACATCAACAAAAACTGGAACTAAGTTATTTTTTACTATACATCCAACAGAAGTTGAGAATGTTAATGCTGGAGTTATTACTTCTGAGCCTGGAAGAAATTCAAATGCTTCAACACCAATATAAAGAGCAGATGATCCAGAATTAACATATAGGCAATGTTTTTTGTTAAAAATTTCTGCAATTTTTTTTTCAAATTTTCTAGAGTAGTTGCCCATTTGCGTTGACTCTGATAAACATTTTACAACTGCATCTATTTCCTCTTGGCCATAGACTGTTTTTGCATAAGAGATTTGTTCAAGTTTATTCATTTTGTAATCTTATATACTATTATTTAAAAAATTAATCATAAAGATATGATTTTATTTGGGAAATAGAAATCTCATCCATTGGTTCATTTTCTTTCCAAGCTTGATGCCACTCAATAATTTTATCCAATGCTATATCTAAAGACCAACGAGGACTCCAGTTTAAATATGTCCTAGCTTTGGAACTATCCAACAAAAGTAAACCAGCTTCATGAGGTCGAATAGATTTATCAATATCCCATCGAGAGTTAGGAGTTTTTTGCGCAAGATAATTAATTACCCACGAAACAGCTTTCGAGTCATTTTTCTGAGGACCAAAATTCCATGCATCTGCAAAGTCATCTCCTTCTATAACAAGTTTTTCAGCAAGTAAGATATAGCCAATCAATGGCTCCAGTACATGCTGCCACGGACGAACAGAGTCAGGTGACCGAATAAATAATTTTTTGTCAGTATCAACAGAACGAAAAAAATCAGGAATTAATCTGTTCTTTGCCCAGTCTCCTCCACCTATAACATTACCTGCACGCACTGTTGCAATTTTTATACCACTTTTCTCTAAAAATGAATTGCGGTAAGCTGCAGAAACTAATTCAGCACAAGCCTTACTGCTTGAATATGGATCGTATCCACCCAACTTATCATTTTCAACGTAAGGTTTGAGTTGTTCTCTATTTTCATAGCATTTATCTGTAGTAATATTAACTATTGCCTGAACAGTCTCTATTTTTCTCGCTGCCTCGAGTAGATTGGCAGTTCCTATTATATTGGTCTTAAAAGTCTCAAGAGGCGAGTCATAAGACTCAAGCACTAATGACTGTGCTGCCATATGTATAATTACTGATGGTTTAGCAAATAAGATTGCAGCTTTTAAAGCTGAGAAATCTTGTATATTAGCTATAGTCGATGATACTATTCTTTCTTCTAATCTAGTTTCTTTAAAGAAACTTGGATTAGTCATTGCATCTAGTGAATAACCATGAACTCTTGCTCCCATATCTGCAAGCCAAAGTGCAATCCATCCACCTTTAAATCCTGTGTGACCAGTAAGAAAAACTGATCTATTTTTCCAAAAATCTAAATTTACTTTCATATTTAATATTTAATTAACTATAATATTTTTTTTTAAATATTTATTTATAGATTTATACTAATAAATTATTTCCATATCTTCCATGGAGCATTTCCCTCATCCCATAACTTATTAAGAAAAACCTTTTCTCTTAAGGTGTCCATTGGTTGCCAAAATCCATCATGTTTAAATGCATATAATTGATTTTTTTTTGCAAGATTAGACAAAGGATCTTCCTCCCAAATAGTATGATCGTCATTAATTAAATCAATTACGCTAGAATTTAATACAAAAAAACCACCATTAATCCAACTACCATCTCCAATAGGCTTTTCTTGAAAAATCTCTACAATATCTTTTGGTCCAAATTTTAAAGCACCATAACGTCCTGGTGGACGTGTTGCTGTAAGGGTCGCTTCTTTACCGTGGTTTTGGTGAAACTTAATCAAAGCAGAAATGTTAATATTGCCAACACCATCACCGTATGTAAAACAAAATGTGTTTTCATTCTTAACATATTGACTAATACGTTTTAAACGACCACCAGTCATTGTATTTTTACCCGTATCAACTAAAGTGATTGTCCAAGGCTCAGAATTATTTTGGTGCACCTCCATACTGTTATCTAGTAGATTAAAAGTAACATCTGATTGATGTAAAAAGTAATTTTTAAAATATTCCTTTATAAGATTGCCTTTATAGCCACAGCATATAACAAAATCATTTACACCATGTGAGGCATATATCTTCATAATATGCCAAAGGATAGGTTTCCCACCAATCTCAATCAGAGGTTTGGGTATTAGATTTGTTTCTTCAGATAAACGAGTCCCATGACCACCTGCTAAAATTACTGCTTTCATTAAAATTTATTAAATAATTGTTAAAAATTAATATTACTTAAATTTCTTTGTTATACAATAAATAATTGAAACGTACTAACGTGTTTAAAAAAAATAGTGATTAGGCTATTATTTATTGATATTAAAATTTTTAGTTAATTAATATAAACATGAATTAATTAAAGCTTTCTTTTTAAAACTTTTTCCACAATTTACGAATAATACTGCGAAGAAACAAGTATCTTACTCGTAATAGAGATCGCAAAGATATTAGTACAATTTCAAAAATTCTACGAAATTGATAAGCAAATTTATTTTGAGTTTTACAACTTTCATAAAAAAAATCTTTAGATAAAAATTTTCTTAATAACTTTAGAAATTCTGAATCTGGAAGACGGTATATTTTTTGATTAGTATCAAATATATCATTCCCATTAGATAAATTGTGTCTTATGAATTCTTTAGTATACCTTCCACTCTGTATCAACTCAGGATGACTAAATGTTTTCATTTTTTGTATAATTCTATTTGTGCCACCAAAATAAGTAAGGTGATAACCACTATTATAAATGAAGTTAGTTTTTCTATACAATCTTACTTTTGTTAGTGTCGATCCTTCATTATACTCACTAAGAAAAGTAGGCCCGTAATGAACAAACGCTTCATCTAATAGGTTATCACGGATAGTTTTATATGTAACAACTTTTGTACCACCCTCCCAAATAATATGTTTTTCTTTATAAATATTTGCAAAATATATGAGTTGGTCCTGTATAAAATGATAAACAACACCATCATACAATTTTTTAGGCATTTTATTTAAATTTGGTATTTCATCAAGATCTGAGATCAAAATTAAATCATGAACATTACAGTCCACTAAACTAGAAATCATTTCATTACGCTGAATAGTCTCAATAGTATGTGGTACAGCTCCTGTGGGGAAATCATCAACAATTAAATGTTTAATTTTATGTATGTGTTTTTTGAATTTTGATTTATTATCATTATAAAATAGTGGCTTTGGATTTCCTTGAGTTGTTTTCCTAGACTCAACTAGAACAAAGAAATCAACATATGGTGACAAATATTCAAGACGAAAATTTAATAGTTCAAGTTCATTAGAAAACATAAAACAATCATAAACTTTATGTCTATTTAACTTTTTTTTTATCTTAAATATTTTTTTATTAACTGACATAAAAATAATTATTAATACTATCTTTGTTTAACTTTAATTAAATTTTAATCCATTTTTCAGGAAACAGATACTTATCACCCCGAAAATTTAATAGATTTTCATCAGTTTTTGGAGCAATAATTATCTTTTTTTTATTATTTGATATCCATGCACCCCACCAACTAAAAGTACTTTTGCCTATTATGAAGTGTTGGCAATTTGACATAAGCCATAAATCAGCATATGCCATTTTATCACTTTGATTGTGATCAACAATTGTCATTTTCTTTTGGTCAAGATTTAAATAATTTGCAACTTTTTTAGCTTGGTCAGAAAAAACAAAATAATGAGCATTAGTAAAACTTTCATTCATCTTTTTAATGGCTTTTTTATAATAATCTATTGATGTATTACAACTATCTTTTATTTTTGTATTTGATCTAATTATTGAATTATTAAAAAAACGAAAATGAATAGCAACAGCAACTTTACTTTTAATTTTTCCTAACATTGCTAAATTTTTAGGATCATTAGGAGGATAAATGCATAATTCTTCTCTAATCTGTGGCTCAATATCTTTAAAATGATTTTCGCATTGCCAATAACCCTCTATATAAACTTTACCCTTGGGTTGAAAATTGAGTAATTTGGGTTCAAAACCTGTCCCTTCTTGTTGGATATAACTTTTTTTTTCAAAAGATAATTCTTTATTTCTATAACGCTTTATATATCTACGAATACGTGAAAAAGGTTCTAGTCGTTCAGATGCTGTTGCTTTTCTTGAGCTGATATTAAAATGATCTAATTGATAATGACGTTGAAAATCCTTATCATAGGCAAACCCACTTACATGATCAAGCACAAGTTCAATATTATTTTTTAGAGCCAATCTTTTTAAAGCAGCATAAATAAATAATTGATTACCGAGGCCACCAAATATTCGAGAAATAATCATTTATTACTAAACATTATAATATTTTTACGATTTGTTGTTTATATTTTTTAATAAATCTTTAATGAATGCTAAAAAAAACAATACAGTAAAGCCAGGTAAAAAAGCGTAAGAAAATATTTGAATGAGTTTAATTGGCTCAGGTAGAAAATAATTATAACTGCCTGGATAAATAGTAAGTAATGGCAAAATTACAAAGCGATCTCCAAAATATATAGATGAGCGAAAAAAAACAACCATTGCAAAAGTTGTGGCAAAAATACTTGCTACTAAAATCAGCATACTTCCCTGCCATATAAAGCTCAAAGAAATTGGGTATTCAGACATTTCCCATCCTCGATTAAAAGCTATTTTATTTACAATATATTGAAAAGCTGTTTTTTTTGATCCATCTAAGCTCCCAGGCCATGGTTTATTATCTAAGAATTTTGATGGTATAGGTGCAAGAATTGCTGTCTTTAATGGTTGAAATCCAACACCTTCCAATTTTTCGAGTTTTTTAAAAACGGGTTCAATCAATAAGTATCCATGCATTATTCTTATGACTGCAGATTTAATAAATGGAATATTATCTAACTGAACGGTTTTTTCTTTCAATTGATGTATGTTAGCGTTTTTATCGGTTGATATAGTTTTAAATGCTAATTGAAGCGTGTGTAATTGTGTATAAAGTAATCCTATAGATATTATTAATAAAATTTTTTTAAAAAAGACCGTACGCCAGCTGTAAAAAATTAAAAAGAAAATTATAAATAATAACAAAGATCGTCTACCACTTATAAAAACCAGTAATAACAAAAATATTATTGATAATATTAATATTTTTTTTTGATTATTGTTTAATTTTAAGAAATAAAAAGCTCCAAATAATGGTCCTATAATCCAAATACCCTGAATTAACACACCAAATGGGAAAAAGAGATTTAATAAATTAACATACTCACTATTAATAATGAAATATAAACTTATGAAAGAATAAAAAAGTGAAAAAAATAATAAAAAATTAATTATTGAATAAAAATAGCTACTTGAAATTGAGGGCTTGTATTTACCTAATAAAAATAAAAAAATCGTCAAGGTTACGAGAAAATATAAAAAATCTAATAAAGGAACTAAAAAATTAGATACATCATAACTAAAAGAATGGAAAGTCCACAGAGTGTTTAATACTAAAGCAAAAATAAATAATAATGAATAAAAAATTACTGATGATCGCCAAAAAACAAAGTAAAAAGCATTACCTTGTATAAATTTTTGACTTATAAAAATTTTTAGCGATAATAAGAAAATAAAATAAAGTTCCATGATTTAGATAAATTAATCAGCTTATTTTTTATATTTTTTTTGTATATGTAATAATATTGAAGAAGATATATATTCCAACAGTAAGAGACCAAAAACTCCTATGCTTTTTACCAATCCAAACAGGTTAAATGACATAATGTTTCTTTTTATTATGGAAAAAATATTGATAAAATTTTTTTTGGATATATTTAAATATTCGTTAGGTCCCAAATGATATTTTATCATCTGTCTAATATGTAGCATGCTTTGTGCCTTTTTTATTAAACCAATATTTCCATCTGAACTAAGTGAGTGATAGCTACCTTTGCCACTAATACGATAACATGACATTATATAAGGTAAGATTATACAACTTGAATTTTGCATTAGAAAAACAGTCAATGCATAATCTCCGTTAAAACCATAAAACAAATATTCAGGAAGTTTTGCTTTATTCATTTTTTTAAAAACATTTTTGAAAAAAAAACTACTAGAATGACAATTAAACTTTTCTCTTATCACTAAATCAATAGAAACAAATTTTGGTTTATCAATCTTAAAATTGATAAAATTTTTAGTCAGATGACAACAAAAGATATGATCAGGATTTTTTTCAAGTGTTTCAAATTGTATTTGTAATTTATTACTTGTTGTCCAACAATCATCTCCATCACAATTAGCAATATAATGACCTTCCGCTTGAATAAATAAATCTAAAGAAAATGCTTCTTTATGATATAAATTCTTTTTTCTATATATTGGTTTTATTAATTCAGGGTATAAATTATGATATTTTTTTATTATATCCGTAGTATTATCAGTCGAGCAATCATCATTAATAATAATATCTACAGGGAAATTTGTTTCCTGCATCAAAAAACTATCGATTGCATTGGAAATATAGTCTTGATGATTGTATGCATGACAAACAATGGTAACTTTTGGTTTAGTTCCTTTGCGCCAAGATTGTTTTGAAATACATTTTTTTTCCATTAATTCATTTATATTAATCAATAAGAACTTTTAAATATTTTCCCATATTATTCATTTTGATTAACATTTCTTTCTGAGTTTCAAATTTCATAATCATCATACCAAGTGTTTGATGTGAGCCATTAAATTTATATACTTTATCACCAGGTTTAATATAAATAGTTTCTTTTATGATATTTTGTTTAATTTCATTGCTATACCAAATTTTCTTAACAATTCCATCTTGTAAAGCATGAAGTATATAAGAGGAATAATAACCTTTAGTCTGTTTCATTTTTAAATTAGAACAGTCCAAGCCTAACGCACAATCTACGGTATATTTAATCAAGTCTACGCCTGTAGCTTCTCTAATTACTTCAGGAATTAAATTGCCTCCATTTCTTGGGCCAAGTTCGATAAATGAGAAATTTCCATTTGTATTATAATGATAATCAAAATTTAAAGCACCATGCTTTATTTTTAACAGTTTAAGCAAACGCTGAGTCTCTAAGTGTGCTTGGTTTTGTATCTGCTGAGAGATAATAGAAGGAAAGCTTTCACCAATAGGAACAAGTGGATTAACCAAGTTATTAAAATGCTCATTTGCCCAGCAACGAAATACTAACTTACCATTCACAACAAAACCATCACCCGCTACTTGGTAGCCGTCACGTATAAAAAATTCCTCTACAACTACTTTTTTTTTTTGTGAAAATTTTAAAGCTGTTTCAAAGGCTGAATTAAGCTGCATAAGTGATGTAATTTTATTAACGCCTTTGCTACCCGATGAATCAATCGGTTTGACAATTGCTGGTACGTCAATTTCCTCTAGCCATTTTTTTGCATCTTGTAGATGATAAAATGAATTTGACTTAGGGGTTAAAAAATTGTGTTTTACTAAAAAATTCCTGAACAAATCTTTTTGAGTTAAAGTTAAAACTGCTTCATAAGGATTTCCAACTAAGTTCATTTTTTCTGCTACATAGGCTTGTGTAGGTGCTGCTACATCAGAGGCGTACGCTACAATACCATCTATTTTTAATTTTTTAGATAAAGTTAAGATACCATCAAGATCTGTAGTACTAACATTGTGGTATTCGTCTGCAAGTTTGTGACCCTGATTTTCTGGAAAATAATCTGCAGTAATTACATAATGACCTTGGTTTTTAGAGTACTCTATAGGGGGAATCTGTTGGGTAGATGCACCTAAAAATAAAATTCGTTTTTGTTTCAAGTCGATATTATTATTATATTTTTAAAATTTTTTATAATTAATTTTTTTCACAAAGTAAAAAAGTACTCGAACAAAGCTCTGGATATTGATGTCCTAGCTCATAACATCCATCCAAATATTCTTTTGAAATAATATCTGTTTCAAGTAATTTATCCCATTGGAAATTTGCTAATGCTTTAAAAAATATTCCAGATCTATGAGTTACCTTTAAGCCAGCTAGTTTTGCATCTCTTTCAAGTGTATCATTTGTATATGTTATTTTATGTCCATGCTTTTCTTCTGCTGGTGTGACGGCGGAGTTATGACTGATTAGCCCCATCTTTACAGCAATTTGTCTTGAGGGAGCCATTGCATTTGGCGTAACTAAAAAAAACCTACCATTATCACTTAACCACTCATCATTAATTCTTTTTAATACTTTTATAGGGTCGTCCAAATGTTCTAAAACATGGGTCATTATTATATTGTCAAATTTTTTATCTAATTTTACATTCTCAAATAATCCATTAATAATTTTAACATTTTTTGGAATTTTTTTCTTCGCCTCTTCAATGGCATCACTTGAAGCCTCTACGCATGTGATATTTTTAAAAAAATTTATTAATCTTTTTGTAAAATCTCCTTTATATGAGCCTAGCTCTAATAAATTACCGTTTTTGTTAAAAAAAGGCTCAAAAGATTTCAACATAAATGGGTGCATCACTTCAAAATCAAATCTATAGGCATATTTGTGATCTTTGGTATTCTGATGTTCTTTAATGTAGTTTCGAATTTTAGCCATTATATTTGATCCTTATGATAAAATCTTTTATCACCTTTTTGATACCAGTCGTTATGAGTACCAGGAGTTCTAGATCTTAACCCTATAATATCCATAACATCTTTATTTTTGGAAAAATCAGGTCCCAATACAGAGAAGAAATCAAATTGCTGTTTCATAAAAGGCTTTGTGTAACTTAAAGTCAATGCTCTTCTAGGCTTACCATTATAATTTTTTGAGGCAGAGTGCCATATATTTGAATTAAATAATATGATCGATCCTGCTTTTCCATTTATATGTTGTTCATTTTTATTAATATATTCCTCACATGGCATTTTTTCATAATGATGAGATGATGGGATAAGTCTTGTAGACCCATTCTCATATTTAAATTCATCCAGCATAACTATCATATTTATCATCAAATTTTTTTCTTTTGAAAAAGTCCTAACATCCCTGTGATAATTTTCGACATGTTTATAAGAATTATTTACATTAGTATTTTGATTTTTTACTCCACTAAATGAGTTTAAAATATACGCACCAAGAAAATATTCTTTTAAATAAACATGTAAAGGCAAATTTTTGATAAATTCTTCCATAGAATCTTTTTTGCCTAAAATGTTGTGAGCAACTCCTGGCATACCCTCAATTCCATTTTTTTTTCTCATTTTATCAGCTAGGTTAATCCATTTATCTAAGTCTTTTTTTAAATCAGATAATAAGCTTTTATTTAAATGATTTTCAAATAAAACAAATCCCAAATATTTCATCTGATCATTAAAAAAATTTAAATTCATTCTTTATCCCAATATTTATTTATCTTTATAAGGTTTTTGTATTCTTCATAATTTATTCCTAAAAAAACCTTATTCCATCTTTTACCATTTCTAAAATACCAATTCTTTTTTGTACCTTGAATTGTCCAACCACATTTATCAACATATGTTTTTAATGAAGGGGAATTATATTCTATTATATCAGTATCTAAATTATGCATGCCCAATTCATCGAAGGCATATTTCATAAGGGTCATAACTGATTCTGAACCTAGGCCTTGATTACGATAATTACTATCACCAATTAATAATCCTGTAAATGCATTTCTATTTTTCCAATCTATTGAAACTAGATTTGAATAACCTATAATTTTTTTTGTTTCAATTAACTCAATTATAAATCTTTGATTTAAACTGTTGCAATTAAGAGATGCTATCCATTTGTTTTGGTCTTGTGAGCTTACAGGAAAGTGCCAACCACCTAGCATTCTTTGAATATATGGGTCATTTGCCCAAGTCTGCATTAAAGAACAATCTTTTTCTTCTATGGCTCTTAACTTAATTCTCTTACCAAATATATTCATAATATTTTTATCAAATTATCAAAAATATAATTCATATCTTTTTTTTTATACCTTTGATCAATTGGAATATACACTGTTTCGTTTAAAAGCTCCAATCCTTTAAAATCATTTTTTGGTAAAATAATATTCGGCCAATACTTTGGGCAGAAAATATTTTTTTTTGCTAAATTTTTTATTATTAATTGTGCATTTTTATGTATTATTGGCAGACAAAGAGGGGCAGTTTTTTCTGGCATTGAAGTAATTCTAACTCCGTATTTACTTAGTTTTTTTTTTAGATAAGAATAATTATTTCTCCTACTTTTATATGCTAAATTAAAATTAACATTTAATAACAAATTTTTTGTATAAACACTTATTGACATTGGCTTATTATCTAAGCTTAAGGATCGTTCAGCTTTAGAATAAGCTTTTCTTCCTTGTTGTATTAATCCCATTTTTCTTAACATTAAATAACTTGATCTTTTTTTTGAAAGGGATGAATTGCATTCACTAAGTAAATATTTTTTTGATGGATTTTTCAAAAAACCACCGTCAGGGATACCAAAAAATTTTCTTGGAGAGTAGAATATAGGCAGTCTAGAGTTCGATTGTAGCCACAAACTCATAGAAGCATCTATAATAATATTTTTTTGTTGAAAATTATTCATATCCTTTTTCAATGATTTGCTTGTTAAACCAAAGTAATCTACGAGTATAATTATATCTTTTTTTGTGAATTTTTTTGGTAATATTACCTTAAAATCATTATCAAACGTATAGAATTTCAAATCGTAACCTAATTTCTTAAGCAGAATTGGTACAGAGTCGCAATAAAAATATGGCAACCAAATAGTTTTTACCTCTCTAGTTTGAAGCTCGTAAACCAAAGCCATTCTAGCACTTTGCACCATAATAACATTAGACATCCAATTAGGATTATTACTAATTAAATTTTTTTCAAAACTATAATATCCACCAATAGGGAGCATAATTGCACTCTTTATAAATTAATTAAGTTCAAAATTATTTATTTATTTCTAATTAATAATGATAGCAAATAATCATTGTGTGTTTTTTTGATTGACGAGTTTACTAAATTCATAATATCTTTCTCTGAAATCCAGCCCTGATTAAATGCGATTTCTTCGAGACAGGCAATTTTATAACCTTGACGTTTTTCAATAGTTGCTACAAAATGTGAAGCATCTAATAAAGCCTCAAAAGTACCAGTGTCTAACCAAGCAAATCCTCGACCTAGTTGTTTAACATTTAAATTTCCTTTTTGCAAATAAGCTTGAATTATATCGGTAATTTCTAATTCTCCTCGATCTGATTGCTTTATTGTTTTTGCAATTTGAACTACATCGTTATCATAAAAATATAACCCCGTTACAGCGTTATTAGTTTTGGGTTTTTTTGGTTTTTCTTCAATAGAGATAGCTTTGTTTTGACTATCAAATTCTATAACCCCAAAGTTTTCAGGGTTTTGTACTTCATATGTAAAAATTGTAGCACCATTTTGTTGTGAGGCTGCTTCTTTTAATAATAGACTTAAGCCTTGGCCATAAAAAATATTATCTCCCAAAATAAGACATACGTTGCTTTTACCAATAAAACTTTCACCAATAATAAAAGCTTGTGCTAATCCATCAGGACTTTTCTGGATAGCAAACTTCAAATTTAGACCAAGTTGACTGCCATCACCTAATAATTTACGAAAACTTTCCAGGTCTTCTGGTTTTGTGATAATTAGAATTTCTCTGATACCAGCCAACATAAGTATTGAAAGTGCATAATAGATTAATGGCTTATCATAAACGGGTAAAAGTTGTTTAGAAACACTTTTGGTAACAGGGTAAAGACGCGACCCAAGACCACCAGCAAGTATTATACCTTTCATATCAATTATTTACTATTTGCATTTAAAGTGAAATCCATTCTTTAAAATTTATTTCAACTAGTTTTTTTTTTTTATAACTCTTCCATTTATCTTCTTTAGTATTGTATTTGTTCCAATATAAATCAATTGATAACTGATCTATAATACAAAAAAAATTTTTATATACTGTCAAGCTGTCTTGCAAGGTCCACTTCAATGAATGATTTATTCGTTCTAGATATTTAGTCAAAAGATAAGTTTCAGCAATTCTCATTTTTGAATAACCAAACTGTGTATTTATTTTTTTGAAATTTATATGCTTTCTATTGTCAAGTAGTGGTGTCCAATATTTAATCATATCTTCGATGCAACCAAACATTAGCATGTCTGAAACACCATATAATCTTTTTTTAAAACTATTCAAACTTATTGCTATTAATCTATTTTTTTGTTTTTTAGATTTTGTCGGAAACAATTTAAGTATTGATAAAAAGAATTTATAAGTGTTTGTTCCGTAAACTCTCTGATCAGTTCTTGTTTTTATCAAATATTTGATTTTATTTTTTTTAGCCCACAGTACTGCATTTTTAGTTGACACTATTTGAAGATTAATATTTTTTATACCAGGATTATCAGGCTTATCAGAAATTAATAATTTAATTTTCAAGTTTAATTTTTTTATTTTTTCAAGAGCAATTGTGGTCTCATCTGACCAGGTTGAAACGATTATCAAAGCACCTGGAAAAATTTTTTTTTTTATACAATTTTATTGTTTCTAGTAAAAAATTAACATCAGGTATATTGCCTTGAATAATGACACCAAGTTGAGAATGGTCAAAAGCCTCATAAACTTTATGATAGTCTTTATTTAGTTTGGGACGAACAACATAGGTAAAGAAATTATTTGTAAGATAATTTAGTAGAATAAATAATTTATTTAACATTAATGTAATCACAATTTTGAATAATTTTAAATTTAAAAATTACATTAAATAAATTAACTTTTAAATAAATTAATATTGTATATTATTAATAAGTTAAAGTAATCTTTAATTAATTTATCTTTTAATATTAATATCTAGCATTTCGATTAATTTTTTTTTTTTAAATTTCATTAACCAGGCCTCAGAATTTCGAAAACCAAATGAAAATACTACATAATTATCTATCTCACAAACTCCACAACAATATTCAGTATCAAACGGTTCAAAAAAGAAAAATGAATTATTGAATATTTGTATTTCAAACTTATCATTTTGTTTCCATTTGCCTAAGGCAAAAAAATGAAGGTAATTGCGATAAGGTTTGGAGTATGTTTGATGAGCAAGGGCTAAAAAAAAATTTTCTAATTTTAAAAACGGACTCCCACCTCTTTTTTTGGAAAATGTTTTGGAATATGGAAAAACTAAAAGTTGATTTTTATTTTTTACTTTTAAAAAAGTTTCAGAAGTTTTAATTTCTCCTTCTAGTCTATAAATAAATTTAAAATTATTTTTTTCAACATGTATGGGGATCCAATTTTTTTCTGTTTTATTATCGAAAGGAGAATTTTCTAAACAAAAAATCCATTTTGAGGGACCTTGATCTAATTCATCGAATGGGACCAAACACCACCCTATTCTATGAACTCCATCTCCATCAGACTCAAAGCTGCAAGAGACTAGAGCGCTAGTTTCCAAAGAAATACATCTAAAATCACAGATAGTAATACTGCTATCTAAATTTGCTGCTCCCAAATTTTTTTGGACCCCTTCTGAAGTTATAATTGATAAGCCAAAACCAACTTTTGATGAGCCTGATTTATTTGTATAATGAAAGCGACGACTTGCTGTCGTTTTATGATTATGAATTGTATAAAGCACATAAATAGTTTTATTAACTTCAAAGCATGAGGGATTTGATGCGCACAGCGAATCAAATGGACTTAAAATTTTATATGATGAAACGCTAAATTTACTTAAGCAGATAGCGCTCTCTAGGTGTTTTAACAAATCCTTGTCTGCACTAACAAAAGGTAAAAGCTTTACTAAATATTTTGGTATAAAAGGGCTAATCTTGTAACCATTTTTTAAAAAAAAACAGGAGAGTTCTCTTTGCAAAAAACCTGAAAGTCTAAAAAAAAAATTTTTTTTCTCTAAAAATTTTACTATTTTATTAATTAAAAAATTCACAAAATGTTCAATAAACTAAATTTAATTCTATACTAATTATAAATTTTTATAAGTTTTTTTTTGCATTTTTGAATAATGCTTCATTCCTACCAGGAAAAATTTAGAATTTTATCATTAAAAAAATATATAAACCTCTTACCAATTGAGCAGTTATAGTAACTTTAGTAAGGATTTTTTTATTGACTAGTATTATATTTATTTAAATAAATGTTTAAATCCTCAGGAGATCCAATTCCATGCATTTGTTCAAAATCAATATTATATATGCCAATTTTTAAATTTTCTTTGATTGCATAATTAAATGTTGGGCAAGTATAAAACTCATTATTTACCCTATCATTATTAATAATCATATCTAATGCTGCGTTAATAAAGTATTTGCCTTTATAGAATAAATATACTCCAGCTGTTGCGTATTCAGAAATAACAGTTTTTTCTTTTACTTCACATACTAAATTATGTCTGTCTATTTTTGCAAATGACCATTTCGGATCTTTATATTTATCAATAAATGTAAGTATAGATCCATCTAAATTTCTCTTATCGCAATCATCTATAAATTTAGCAATATCAATATCTATTATTTGATCTGAATTTGCTATTAAGAGCGGTTCGTCATTATTTATATATTTTCTTGCATGTAAAATTGTGCAAGCCGCACCTTCGGTTAATTTATCTATAGGAATAAAAATAACATTATAATCTTTTTCAATTTTTTTTATAGTTTCTGCTTCCCTATCCATATGATCTTTTCTAATGATGAGTATGAATCTGGTATTTGGATAGGTAAGATAGGTCAGTACTCTAAGAATCATGGGTATGCCATTCACATCTATAAATGGTTTTGGTTTTTGATAACCAGCATTTTGAAATCTACGGCCCTCTCCAGCCATTGGTATTACGATATTGATCATTTAATTTAGTTTCAATATTTTTTTTTTATTTTTTTTAAAGTTTTGATCGATCGTATTTTTAAATATTTCAATTCTAATACAGGAAAATATACTTTATGTTTTTTAATTAATCTATTAATTATATCAGAACTATAAAAAACTTTTTCCGAAAAACCTCTATATTTAATTAATAAATCATTGCTTGTATTAAAAAAATCTGAAAAATTTTTAAATAAATATACTCCTAAAATAGCTTCATTGCTTATTTTTTTTTTTTCAAATAATTGAATTGCCCTTCCTAAATCATCTCTCAAAACATAACACAAAGTTTTATTATTTGATTTAATGGTTGGGACGCAAATTTTTGTATTTTGTTTATTGAGTAAGTTGTTTACATCAATTTTATTCCCCAAAATAATCTGATCTAGAGATGAAATCATTACAGATTTATTTTTTAAGTAAGGTATTGCCATTAACAATGTACAAATTGAACCTAAGGTTTCTTTTTTAAGAACAATTATTTTAAATTTTGTTGTTAAGCTAAACTTTGAAAGATATTCATAAAGATAATCTTCAATAAATTTGTCGTTTAAAATAATCAATAAAACTTTTGATATTTGTTTCATATTATAGCAAGAAAAAGATCTATCTAAAAAAAAAGAAGCTTCAGATTTTTTAATCATTTCAGTAAAAAGCTTGTTAAATTTTTTTGTTGCTTGAGGAAAGACTAATATCATATTATTGTTTTTCTATAGATTTTATATAATTAAAAATATTAATATGATTTACATCTTCAGTTTTTTTTATTTCCATACAATGAGCTTTTGAGGCTTTAGCTGCGGCAATTCCATAGATATTATCCTCCAAAATTAAACATTCTTTAGCGTCAAGCTTAAGTTTACTTATCGCCTTTAAATAAATCTCTGGATTAGGTTTTGGTTTTTTAACATCCTCATTTGATAATGAAAACTCTAAAAATTCTATAATATTCAAACCGTGTAATGCCTGATCAACAGTTGCTCTAATTGAATTACTTGCAACCGCAGTTTTAATACTTTCTTTTTTTAACTTTTTAAAGAGATACTGCTGATGATTATTTGGTAAACATTTTAAAGCAAATAATTCATTAGTATAAATCTGTTTTAGTTTAAAAATTAACTTATGCAATTCTGAGGGTAACTTATGATTTTTTTGAAGCATTTTAAGTTTAGTTTTTGTTGGAAGGCCATTATAAATTTTATTATGTTCTTTAAATGAAATTTCACAACCAAATAATTTCAAAGCTTGGTTCAGGGAATTTTTATGCCATTCTTTTGCATCTACAAGAACTCCGTCTAAATCAAATATAACTGCTTTTATCATTCTACTTAAAATATTTTACTACATCCAGTGGGTAATCTGTACAAATACTAATTTCCATCTTTGGATTCTCTTTTAAAGTTTTTCTCAATTTTTTCCAAATTAACCTATGATCTCTTCCATGAAGTTCTGGTGAAACAATACAAATCTTTTTTCCATTTTTTAAATGAAATTTTAATATATCATCATTTATCCAATTTCTATTAAATTCGTCCATCCAAATACCATTTGCTAAATCATAAAATGAAGGTGAAGTTTCGTACTCACTTTGGCGAGTATATGTGATCATTCCTAAATTAATAAAATCAATTGCATCAGGAACTGAGGCATCAAAAATAAAATAATTATTTATTTTAAAATTTTCTAATTGATTTCTTAATTCATTTTGAAGACCGTTTGATTTTATATTAAATGCCAAAACAGGCTGTTTATCACATTTAGAGTAAAAATTTAATATTGTTGAAAGTTTTAAATGATTTTTTGTAGGAATATCATGCGATACAACTAAATTACCACAATAATCCCTAATATCAATCTCAATTCCATATCCTAATGATAAGCTTCTTTTGAAAGCTTTTAAGCTATTTTTTTCCTTTTTAAATAACCAATATCCACGATGTGAAATAATTGATATTTTTGAATTATTATTCATTAATAATTACAATCGTATAAAATTAATTATTTATTAAATTTTTAGCCAAACTGCGCATTTGAAAATAAATATAATAACATTCTATAGAAAAATTTTTAAAAAATTGAAGAAATAAACCTACCATAAAAATTGATCTTTTACTAGAATTTAAAAAATATAATCTAAAAGAATATTTGAATAAGTTGAAGTATTGTAAAGTTTGCGTATTCTTTTTTATTAAATAATTAAAATATCTTTCAAAATGTTCTGGATGTAGGTCTTCCAGATACAATTCGTTAGTAGAATATGATCGTTGTTTACCTCTCCAGAAAAAAGGATAAATTATTTTTTTTGGGATTAAATAAATATTTTTTAACCACAGTTTTTTTATTAATTTTAATTGCTTTGGAGTTAATCTATTTTCTTGAAACATAAGTGAAAAAGAACTTGGAAAAATTAAATTGCTACTCATAAATTTTTTTGGTGTCACTACTTTTAAAAGAGAGGCAAAAAGATCATAATGTACATTATTATACATTTGCAACTGAGCATAATGATGATTAAATATTTTTAATAACATTTCTAGTTTACCAATTAAAATAGTATCTGTAAGAAAAAAGGGCAGAGAACGCTTAAAACATCTTATATAAATAGAATTATTTGAAATATTTTTATTTTGGATATACTTTTTAAGTATCGGTAATTTATTAAATTTTTGATCTGTCCTTATCTTAATAACATAATTTTTTTTTTTATTTTCTCCAATATTTAATTGTTTTAAAAATTGCAATCCCCTTAAAACTGAATAAGCTTGTAAGTACTTATTTTTACTAGGATTTAAACTACTATTAGAGAAAGATTTTTTAGATGGAATTTTATTTTTTATAATAAATATATTTTTTTTTTTAATATATTTTTCTAAATTTATTGTATCTTCACTTTTCCAGGTGCTAATTATAATATAATTAAATAAATTACTATATCTAAATAATAATTTCAAATCTTCTAAACAATTATGTTTGATACTTTTTTTTTTTGAAATTAGTGGGCCATGAACTAATAAACTTATTTTTTTCTTCATAATATATATCTAAAATTATTAATTTATTTTAAAGTAAATAAATTTCATTTAAATAAATACATTAACATAAATATAACCAAGATATATAAATAATATTTAAAGCTAAGTAGTTATATTTTTTAATTTGAGTATATCAATTATTTGAAATAATTTTGTGTCCTTTTTTTAAAAAATAAAACACTTAATATCTATTTAAAAAAAACCTCAACTTTAATAGTATATTATAGATTTTAAATCTTTTCTTTTTTTTGAAAATTTCCTAAAGTTATATATTTTTTATTATTTTTTAAAATTTTTTCCTCGGAAAAATTATTCCAAAAGTCAAAGATAAAACCATTAATTGTTAAATTACTAATTAACTTATTAATATCTTGGTGGCTAAAAAATTTACTGTTATTAGCAATAAAAACTATATCACATCCATTTGTAGCTTCATAAATATTTTCGTAGACTGAACATTCCGGAAAATTAGTTTTCAATATATCAACACTTACTACAGGATCAAAAATTCGTATAGTAGAATTCGGAAATTTATACTGCAGTTCACGTAAAATAACTAATGCACTAGAGCCACGAAGATCATTTGTTGTAGGTTGTCCTTTAAATGCCAATCCTAAAAGGGATATATTTAATTTTTTTTTTAATTTTTTATTTAAAAAACGATTAATTAGATTAGAAATGATTTCTATAGGTTGACGTTCATTAACAAAACGTGCAGCTTTTGTAATTTCTAAATCAATTCCAAATTTCTTTATACTACTTCTTAAAATATATGGATCTTTTATTAAACATGGACCACCAACCAAGCCTGGTAAGGCTACATTGGTTCTTGGATAGTTTTTTTTTCCTGCATTAATCACTTCTATTGCATCGACACCTACAGCGTCACATAAGCGCGCTACCTCGTTAGCAAATGCAAATTGAACATCACGATAAGTGTTATCAATTAATTTTATAATTTCGGCTGACTCATAAGAATTAACAAAAATAATAGAATCTGTTAGATGTTTAAAAAGTTTAGCTGCCCTAGTACGTGCTTCTTTGTCTTCAGAGCCAATTATTTGGGGCAATTTATTAAGTTCATTCAAAGCATTACCCTCAATAGTACGCTCGGCACACATGGCCAGGAAAAATTTTTTTTTTGTTTTTTTTAATTTTTTTTCAACATAATTACGTGTTGTCCCAATTTCTACAGTTGATCTAACAATAACTGTTGCACCTTCAGTTATTTGATTAGCCACGTCTGATATAGCTGATTTTATTATGTCCAGTCTTGGTTTGCCATTGTAACCTAGTGGTGTTCCAACAGCAATTATGAAATATTTGCACTTATCAAAAGTATCAAATTTATTTTTTGCAGTTAAATTGCCAATATTAACTTGTTTCTTAATTGCCTGGTTTAATCCAGGTTCTACAAAATTAGCTTTTCCTTTATTTACTAATGAAATAACATCCTTCCGCTGCTCAACTCCTAGTACTTTTAAACCACATTTTGCAAGTGCTGTGGCTAATGTTAAGCCTACAAAACCCAAACCTATGACACCAACATCAAAAGTAAATTCTTTTTTTTTTTTCATAAAACAAAATTATTTTTTATTATCATTTTAATATGACTAAATTTTTAAAACTTTAGAGTCAGTTTCCTTAAATATCTGTTTAAGTGTGTTAGAGATAAATTTTTTATATTTTATTTGATAATATATTCTAAGTTTACTTGTTCTATAGTATTTTAACTCTGAGTATTGCAACTTAATCTCTAAATTATTTACTAAATTAATTACATCTTCTTTATGAGTATCATCGATAATTATAATTTTACATTTATTTACTTTATTATTTAAAAATTTTATTGCTTTTTTTGAAGAGCGAATAGAATTATTATCTTTTAAAAAAGAATTTTTATTTGGACCATCTATAAATAAAAAATCAAATTTAGTTGAAATTTTTGAATAATCATACCAATCATGCTTGATTGGAACAAAATTGATGTAATCATAATTTTTACCAAAAATATGGCTTAGTCCTTTTTTAATAATTTTAAAATAAGTCCAATTATGTTCGACAGACTCTAGTTTTTTTTTATATTTAATCACATATTCGTATAAATGATATGTAGATCTACCACTACCAAGCTCTAAAATAGAATCTGGTTTTGTTTTAATTAAAATAAGATTAAGAATAATCCAAAATTCTAATGGTTTAGTTGGCCATGGCTTGAAAAAAAAAGATCTATTGATTAAAATATAAATTCTTCTAATAAATTTAATATTTTTAAAAAACTGTTTCACTATTTAATAGCCAATATTCCAATAAAATTAAGGTATTTAAAAAAAACTTCAATTTTTTTAAATCCAACTTTTTTTAAGTTTTTTATTTCATCTTCTTCTGTGTTTAATGTCATAATAGACCTTAAAGATCTTGATTTTTTTATAATATCTGTGGCACTAATCTTTTGCCTCGCCTTAAAGTCATAATAAAGTTGATTAAAAATATCTTGGAACTGTGAATTATTTGACAAAATCTTATTAATACATATGAAACCACCACCATTTTCTAAAGATGAATAACTTTTTTTTAAAAAGTTAAATTGATTTTTTTTTGATAAAAAAGGCATTAACAAAATTGAATAAATCAAATTACTCTTTGTCAATTTAAATTTATTAACATCATTGTAAAGTATATCAATACTGATATTTTTATTTTTAATTTTTTTCATATTATTTTTTGCAATTTTTATCATTGATTTACTATTATCAATTCCAATAACCTTAAATTTTGTGTCAATATTTAATTCAGATAAATACTTTATTGTTTGACCAGTTGAACAACCCAAATCATAAACTAAAGATCTATCTTTTAAAAAAAACTCAGCATATTTTGCTATATCTCTTTGAAATGTATCGTAAAAAGGCACAGATTTTCTGACATGATTATCAAATATTACCGAAACATTTTCGTTAAATGCCCAACTTTTATTGAAAAGTTTTATTTTTTCTTTATTATTTTTAGAGTTTTTGTAATTTTTCATATAATAGATAATAAAATGATTTAACTTATAGCTATTTCTTAATTTTTTTTTCTTTAGCTTAATAATAAAGTTAACATACTCTTTAATTGTCTAAAATTAAATCTATAATTCTATCTATATCTTTATATTCTAGCTTCCAATATAGTGGTAAGCAAAGTATTCTCTTTGAGATATCCTCAGATATTGGAATATTTACATACTCCACTACTTTAGTGTAAGTGGTTAATGATGGATAAAAATATCTCCTTGGATATATTTTTTGCTCGTTCAAAGCTTCTTTTACTTTTAGAAGTTCATATTCACTTTTAAATATCAATGAAAAGTATGAATAATTTGGTTTTCCATGTTTAATAGCCTGAAAAGAAAAATTATTATTAACAATTAGTTTTTCTTTATAATAAAAATATTTATCTTTTCTATCTTTAAGCACTTCATCATAGTATTTTAGATTTGCTAAACCTAAAGCTGCATGTACTTCTGTCATCTTACCATTTAACCCGTCTTCTACTATATCTTTATTATCGTCATACCCAAAAAATCTAATTCTTTTTATCTTTTCACAAAGTTCTTTGTCAGTTGTGATGCACCCTCCGCCCTCAACTGTATTTATCAGTTTTGTAGCATGAAGACTTGTAACAGAAATATCTCCATAAGATAAAAGTGATTTATCTTTACAAGTAGAGCCTATAGCATGAGCTGCATCGTAGATTACTTTTAGATTATATTTTTTTGCAATGCTCTCTATAGCTTCTACGTCACATGGATTACCAAATACATGCACAGGAACTATAGCTGATGTTTTATCTGTGATTAATGCTTCTATTTTAGTTGGATCCATATTGAGTGTATCAGGCTCTATATCGCAAAATACCGGAGTACACCCTTCCCATTTTATAGCACTTACTGTTGCTATCCAACCAAATGCTGTTGTAATAATCTCTCCTTTTAACTTTAGCGCTTTGATAGCAAGCTGTATTGCTAAAGTACCATTTGTTACACTTACAAAATTTTTTAGATTTAATTTTTGACAAAATTCTTTTTCAAGTTTTTGTACAAGTGGTCCATTGTTAGTTAATACACCCGTTTCCCAAACACCTTTTAGAATTTTAGTATATTCATCTAGTGGTGGAAGTGATGATTGAGTTACATAGATTGGCTTGTTATCCATTTGATTTTGCTTTTAGCTCTCTAATAAGTCTTGCTTGATTTATATTTTGTATATATTCACTCTCAATATTCTTTTTCTCAATAATTTGATTATGAAAATACTTTAACATATTATTGAAGTGGTTGTCTGATGAAATTTTAATTGTGTCTTTTTCTTCATTTGTCTCTATTATTTTTCTCTGATAATAAGCCTAGACGTTCACGTTGATAACCATTGTGTTCAATATTCTTATGCCAATTAAAATTAGTTAAATACCATGTAACTGTTTTTTTTATACCAGTTTTAAAGGATTCTTTAGGAATCCAATTAATTTTTTTTTTTATTTTAGTGGCATCGATAGCATAACGAAGGTCATGTCCAGGTCTATCTTTAACAAACGTTATTAAATCTTTATAAGATTGGATAAATTCTATTGAATTTTGTATCTTATATTTTTTTTGGTTAACTTCTTTATTATCTTTTAATTCAATTGGAGCTATTTCATCTAGAATTTCACAAATAGTATTTACAACTTCAATATTTGTTTTTTCGTTATGTCCACCAATGTTGTACATCTCACCAATATTGCCTTCATTAACTACTTTGTAAAGTGCCCTTACATGATCCTCAACATATAACCAATCTCTGATATTTTGACCATCTCCATATATTGGCAAAAGTTTTCTATCCAATGCATTAAGGATTGTTAGTGGAATAAGCTTTTCAGGAAACTGATAAGGGCCATAATTATTAGAACAATTTGTAATAATAACTGGCAAACCATAAGTGCGATGCCATGCCTGAACAAGATGGTCTGAGCTAGCTTTACTAGCAGAGTAAGGAGATGAAGGATCGTATTTGCTTTGCTCTGTAAATAAGTCTGTTTTATTTAAACTACCATAAACTTCATCTGTTGAGATATGATGAAAAAGAAAATTTTTTTTATTTTGGTCGCTCCAATATTCTCGGGCACATTCTAACATTACTGAAGTGCCTATTACATTTGTTTGAATGAAGTTTGTTGGTGTATCGATTGAACGATCAACATGGGTTTCTGCCGCTAAATGCATGACAATATCTGGCTGAAATTCTTTAAATAATTTCGATACTGATTTCTTATCACAGATATCACCTTGAAAAAACTGATAACGAGGATTTATACTTACTTCTTTTAGTGATTGTAGATTACTTGCATATGTAAGTTTATCAAAATTGAGTATTTGATGATCAGTATTATTAATTAAAAAACGTATCAATGATGAACCAATAAATCCAGCTCCACCAGTAATCATGAATTTTTTTTTTATAACTTTACTACTATCCATATTTATTTAATTCCCTGCCAAAGAGCGGAAGTAATTATTAAATTCAATTAGCTTGTCATAATCTCCTTCGGCCTTCAACTTTCCATTCTCTAAAAGAAAAATTTTATCACACTTTTTTACTGTAGTAAGACGGTGAGTAATCAAAATAATAGTGATATCTTTGCTAAGTTTATTTACTGCTTCCATTATAACTTTTTCTGTTTGATTATCGAGTGCACTTGTTGCTTCATCCAGAATTAGTAATTTTGGGTTATGGTATAATGCTCTTGCAATTCCAATACGCTGTCTTTGTCCACCTGACAATCTAACACCACGCTCTCCAATAATAGTTTCATATTGATCCGGCAATTCATTAATCACAAACATATCTAAATTTGCAATTTTTGCAGCTTTTTCAACTGATTGAAAATTAATATCTTTTAAATCGACACCAAAAGCAATATTGGCTGCAATAGTATCGTCGCTTAAAAAAATATGTTGAGGCACATAACCTATAGAACGCTGCCAAGCTCTAATGTTTTTTTCTGTTATAATCATACCATCAATTTCTAATGATCCTTTTTGAGGTTCAAGTAATCCTAAAATAATATCTACTGTTGTTGTTTTACCACAGCCTGTTGTACCAACTATTCCAACAGTTGTTCGATAAGGAATGGTTAAGCTAATATCAGTTAAAGCAGTTTTTGATGAATTTGGATAATTATAATGAATATGATTTAAAGTAATTGTTTTGTTAAATGATAAAATACCTTGGTTTTGATTTGAAGTTGGCACATTAGCGTTCTTTAAATCATTGAACAACTTATTAATTGTTTCATTATGATAGCTAAGACTAGCGATTGATCGATAAATATTTTGTATTGAAGGAATTAAACGATAACCTGCAAAGGCATAAACTGAAATTATAGGGATAGCATTATTAAAAGTCCCTGTTTGAGAGATGATATAGAGTATTAATAGTATCATGCCCCCAAATGCAGTACCTTCTATAAAATATTTAGGTAATTGACTTATAATTGATGAGCTGGCTTGGTTTTTGGCATAAATTAAAGCAGGATTATAAAATTTTTTTACAAAAATTTTTTCTAATCCACCAACTTTTAATTCTTTTGTAGCACCAAAAGCTTCACTAATTGATTTAAAACGTAAACCGTTGACAATTAGTAACTCTTTTCCAATATTACCAAGATATTTTCGAAATATAGAAAAAATTAAAAAATAAGCTCCTCCAATAATAAAAGTAGCCACTAAGGTTAATTTTATATCGACAAAAAATAATAAAAACAATAAAGATACTGCAATTGCACTATGTGTAATAGCATCAACCATAGCTAACATACCTCCAGAAACAGCTGCTGTCTCAGAAAGAATTGATTTTCCAAGTTCAGCGCTATTACGATTCAAAAACCAGTTATAAGGTTGGTGTAAATAAGACTCCATCAAACGTTTACCAATACTTAGCTCCCTCATAGCAATAAATCTAACTTGCACATAGATGGTAACAGCTTTAAAACTAAGGGAAAAAATTAAGATGATAAACACCAAGATACCAAGCAAAAAAATAAATTCCTGATTGGTTTTAACACCAAGTATACTTGATGATTGAAACATAGCGCTTAAGATAAAATTAGTTTCAATAAGGCTAGTATTTGTAAGCACAGCCATAAAAGGCAATATAGACGCTACACCCAACATATCTATTAAAGCCATTGTCAATATCATTAACAGCAAGAGGGTTGCACTTTTTTTTTCCTTAGGTAATAAAAAATATAAAAGTTTTTTAAATATTTTCATGATTTGATTATTATAAAATATATTATCAATATATTGAATATTATTAATATCTATTAATATTTAAAAAAACAATTTATAATTAAACTTAAGGCAGTCTATTATTTACATTGTATCTTATATCGGTAGAAATATTGATATTAACATTAATATTTTTTACATTAGATATTTTTTAGTAATATGCTATTCTTCCTAACTAAATTGACATGACTGCTATAACTTTAACAAAATCTAATGGATGGAATGAGCTTTTGTTAGCCAATGATTCTAGGGAAGCTTATCAGTCGTTAATTAGATTAACTAATTCTTTAAAATTAGAATTAGATCAAATTGATAAAAATACTTTATCTATTGATAATAAGCTTTTAAAACTTGAAACATTAAAGTCCTCAGTAAGATCAATTATTCGTTATTCATCAGAGGCCCGTTTATTTGCCAGTAAATTGACTGCAGAATTTATTAAAATTGATAATCGTTTAGCAAACTATTATTTAACGCCTCCATATTTAATGTTTCACTTACCAAATGATCAATCTGAAGTTAGCCCAATTCATGGTGATCAAATAAAAGAATGTCAGAATATGTTTACTAGTTGGACTGCATTAAACGATAGACAAATCAAACATGCTGCACTATCTCTGTTTAATTTTAGTCATACTAATGTTCGTAACTTAATGGACAAAGTCTATCAAAAGTTAAATGGTTCATATTTTTTTCCCCGAAATTTACTCTTAAAAAAGTTAGGATGCACTCAGCACGATCTTGTACCACAACAAAATTACAGTTATGTTTGGAATAGTAAACTTTTACATAAAGGAAATTTAAATTTAGATTCTAAACCACATTGTGCATTAGTTTTTAGATTATCACAATTTCCTCTATATTATGAACCTACTGTTAAATGTTTAGAAATTGCAAATGAGAAACATTTTGCTAATAAAACTGAGTCGTTGATGAATGTTGTGGATGCATTGATTCCTTTTATAAATTTAGGATTAACCGCTCCTTTACTTAATATATTCAATGATGAAGCTGTAAAATGGATTAACGATGTGGAAAAAAAAATAAACAATCTCCCACTCAACCTTAGAAAACATTTAAGTTTTTCGTTTTCACTTATTGCGCAAAGACTTCAAGTTATATCTGATGTTAATTCTTTCAACTTAATATCTTTTCTTTTAGGTAAAGAAAATTTAGTTAGTCTAGAAAAATTTTTAAATTCATGCTCAGACAAAAATTCTTTAGATTTGTATATAAAATTCTTTAATAAAAGATTACCTATGAAAAGTTACCAAGAATTAATCTTATTAAAAAAAATTAAATCTAAGAGCATCTTTAAATTAAATGTACAAAGTAATTTATCTCAAATTAATAAACAAAGTAATTTATCTCAAATTAATAAATGGATTGGGTAGTCTAAAATTTCATCAAAAGTATTGTAGTATAATTAAAGTTATACATATTCTGTTCAACTTAGAAATAATTAAAATTTATTATATCACTAACTTGATTACTACCCATTTATGAAATTGATGGTTAGATTTTCTATTATTAAAATAATCAATATGAAAACCAATCAATATGAAAACCAATCAATATGTTTATTTGATCTTGGTAAAAATAATAATTTTTAAAAGTTTTCATAAACTTTAAGATAATCTTTATAAGTTTTCATAATACCCTCTTTTAAACCTGTCTTGGGCTTAAATCCAAGTTTGCTTATTTTTTCACTGTCTAATAATTTTCTAGGGGAGCCATCAGGTTTGCTTGCGTCAAAATTAATTGTGCCTTTAAAATTGATAACTTCTTTTATAGTTTCTGCTAATTGCCTAATGTTTAATTCTTTACCACTGCCAACATTTATATGATTACTCAATGATGATGATTTTGAAACATAAGTTTTTTTATCTGAACTCATTAGATAAATTGAAGCTTCAGCTAAGTCGTCAACATATAAAAATTCACGCCTTGGTATGCCAGTTCCCCAAATAGTAACACTTTCTAAGTTGTTTATTTTTGCTTCATGAAAACGATAAATTAAACCCGGAATCACGTGACTGTTTTCAGGATGATAATTATCTCCTGGACCATATAAATTAGTTGGCATTATTGATCTAAATTCAATGCCATGACTTTTGCCATATTGGCGATTATAACTTTCGCACATTTTAATTCCTGAAATTTTAGCGATAGCATAAGGCTCATTAGTTGGCTCAAGCTTACCACTTAATAACTCCTCCTCTTTCATGGGTTGATTGGCATTTTTTGGATAAATACAACTTGAACCTAAAAATAATAATTTTTTTACCCCACTCAAAAAAGCATTATGAATTACATTATTTTGAATCATTAAATTTTGATAAATAAACTCTGCAGGATATGTATCATTTGCATGGATTCCCCCAACCTTTGCAGCTGCTAGATATACTTGATCAATTTTTTCATGTTCAAAAAAATTTTGAACACTGCTTTGATTTAATAAATCAAGTTCTGTTCTATTCCTTTTTATAATCTCAACCTCTTGATCTTTTAATTGACGAACTATAGCAGAACCTACCATTCCTTTATGACCAGCTATATAAATTCTTTGTTTAGCCATTATTAATTAAAATTATAATAAAATTTATCTATTAATAAGTTGATTATTTTTTGCTATCTTCAAATCCTCATCAATCATTTCTTTTACTAACTGATCAAATAATATCTTCGGAGACCAATTTAATTTTTCTTTTGCTTTACTAGCATCTCCTAATAAAGTTTCAACTTCTGTTGGTCTAAAATATCTTGGATCAACCTTTATAATTTCTTTTCCATCACAAGACCCTACTTCTTCTAATTTTTTACCTTTCCATATTATTTTCATATCTATGTTTTTTGCAACTTCATTAATAAAATCTTTAACTGAGTGCTGTTTACCTGTTGCAATCACAAAATCTTCTGGTTGTTGTTGTTGAAGCATTAACCATTGGGCTTCAACAAAGTCTTTAGCATGCCCCCAGTCTCTTTTAGCATCAAGATTTCCAAGATATAAATTTTTTTGGAGTCCTAATTTTATTCTTGCTAAAGCTCTTGTTATTTTTCTTGTAACAAATGTTTCTCCTCGAACAGGACTTTCATGATTAAATAAAATCCCATTACAAGCATAAATACCATAAGCTTCTCTATAATTTACAGTAATCCAATAAGCATAGAGTTTAGCAACCCCATAAGGACTCCTTGGGTAAAAAGGAGTTTTTTCATTTTGTGGGGTTTCTTGTACTGCACCATAAAGTTCTGAAGTAGAAGCTTGATAAAATTTAGTTTTTTTTTCTAATTTTAAAATTCGAATTGCTTCTAAAATTCGAAGCGCCCCAATTGCATCGGAGTTTGCAGTGTATTCAGGTTCTTCAAAAGAAACTGCAACATGACTTTGTGCAGCTAAATTGTAAATCTCATTAGGCTGTACTTCTTGAATTATCCTAATTAATGAGGTTGAATCTGTCAAATCACCATGGTGCAAAATAAACTTTCTATCAATTTCACTAGGTTCTTGATATAAATGATCAATTCTATCTGTGTTGATTAAAGACGTTCGTCTTTTAATTCCATGAACTTCATAATTTTTATTTAATAAAAATTCAGCAAGATAAGATCCATCTTGTCCTGTTATTCCTGTTATTAATGCTTTTTTTTTCATTAAAGTTTAAATAAATAAAACTTTATCACAATATTATAATATCCATCACCACAATATATTTAATAACAGGAAATAGTAATAATTAATTTTAAATTAAATAGTTAATACGATCAAATATCTTTTTAAAATTTTTTTCAGTGCATAAATCAAGCCAATTGAGCTATTAGTACTGGTCAGCTGCACGCATTACTGCGCTTCCACATCCAGCCTATCAACGT
>MDTC01245397.1_pt1 | contig 44435 bp, 38 predicted proteins | sample 811181 | NCBI WGS metagenome assembly MDTC01 (sample SAMN05326644, study PRJNA326480) | marine metagenome | isolation source: seawater | place: Pacific Ocean: North | collected 2011 | reverse complement strand
TGATTTATCTATTACTGAGCTTGCTTTTGCTTCAGCTCGAGCAAGTGTTTCACAAACCGTTCCAACGTTTCGTATGGCTGGCATCCTACCACCACCAGATCGTTCTGGTAGAAGGTGGGCACGCCGGTGATGCCCATCTCGCGCGCGCGCTGCCAGTCGGCATCCACGGCATTCTTGAAGCTGCGAGTTTCTATGACCTCACGTGCCGCGACGCCATCTAGGCCGGCTTGTTCGGCGACTGCCACCAGCTGTTCAACATCGGACAAGTTGATGTTGTCGACAAAGTAGGCCTTGTAAAGCGCATCGTGAGTCGCCTCACCGCCTTCCTGGGTGTCAGCCCATTTGCCCAACTCCTGTGCCAGGCGACTGTTATAGGTATGGGTGCGCTCGCCATAGGGCAGGCCTGCCTCTGCCATCAAGCCTTTCAGTCTTTGTTTGATGGGCTCGATGTCGCGTCCGGCGAACAATTCAGCAAGCGACTTGCCCTCGATAGGGGTTTCCGGATGCAAGGGGAAATGAATCCAGCGAATTTTCACGGGATAGTTTGCTTTCAGCTTTTCAATACTCACGGTACTGAGAAAACACCAGGGTCAGACGTAGTCGGTGAATACGTCCAGTACTAATTCAGTCATAACTCGGCCATTTTCATTAGGGAAAAGCTTGGATTCTGTTCAGGTCTTCTGAAGGCTCCGGTTTACGGGGAGTCTTAGGTTACGGCTACTAGGTTAACCTATGTACAAAAACCTGTCTTCAGAACCCGATTTGCCGCTACTTGCGTTATACTCCCTCACCGCAAGCAAGCCCTAGGCCCTGTCTCTGTGCCAGCCGTTTGCAGTGACACGATTCAAAATAATAAGCATTTAACCAGGAGAGCCCCATGCGAAAGCTTATAGCACTGGGTATGTCAGTAATCTTGATGTCCGCGAGCTTGACAATTCAGGCCCAGGACAGCGATGCCCTAGCCCCCATGATACCGGGTAGCGGCAACTATCATTACCCAACTTCTTTGGCGTCCGAAGCAGCCCAGGCTTACTTTGATCAGGGCGTACGTATGTCCTGGAGTTTTTACTTCCCTGAAGCGATTGCTTCTTTTCAGGAAGCCTCGCGACTGGAACCAGATAACCCTATGCCATTCTTCGGTCTGGCTCATGCCATTGGGCCAAACCCTAACAGTCGCTATGCAGGACTGCCTGACGACCCGCAGGGCGCCGGACTGGAAGCCATTCGACAGGCGCTGGAACTGGCCAATAATGGCACTCAGAAAGAGCGCGACATGATTAATGCCATGTTCGTACTCTATAACAAAGATGCTATCCCGGATGATCGTGAGCGTGACTTTGCGTTTTTGGATGCTATGCGTGACCTGCACAACCAGTATTCTGACGATGCCAATATCGCGACCATCTTTGGTGAGTCTTACATGAACACCACCCGCTGGGACTACTGGAACCCAGACGGCTCTGCCAAGCCAGGCACAGCTGAAGCCAAAGGTGCGTTCGAGGCAGCCATAGCGCTAGAGCATGACCATCCCGGTGCCAACCACCTTTACATCCACCTGATGGAAATGTCCTCCCAGCCGGAACTGGCTATGCCATCGGCCCAGAAACTGGAAGCCACCGTGCCGATCTCTGGTCACATGGTGCACATGCCGGGCCATATCTACCTGCGGGTAGGTGAGTATGAGAAGGCCATCGACATCAATGCCCGCTCACAGATTGTGGATCAACAGTTTGCTGAAGTGTGGGGCGATAACGACCTGCCCTCGATTGGCACTTACTTCTTAAACCATAAGGTTCACGCACCCCATGCACTGGATTTCGTGCGTTATGCCAATACTCTGCAAGGCAGCTACGAAGATGCTTATGAAGCGGCAACCCGCAACGCGGAAGGTATCGATCCTGCTGGCACACGTAGCCACAAGACGCTTGCTCATGTCTGGATGACAGATAAGATCTTCGGCAAGTGGGACAAGATCCATGCCGACAACGCAGAGATCAGTGCCATCGCACAGACTCCCTACCTGAAAGGCATGTGGGCCTATGTCATGGGCAGCGCCCACGTTGCCAAGGGCCACATGGGCCCAGCGGAAGCGCAGGTGCAGGTAATCCGCGATGCCATCGGCGCAGATGATGTGAACGAAATCAATGTTGGTCCAACCGATGCGTCTCACGTACTCAGCCTGGCCATGCATGCGCTGATGGGCGAGATCGCAGAAGCCAACGGTGACATGGAAACCGCAATCCTGCATTACGGCCACGCCGTGGATTTTCAGGACAACCTTAACTACACCGAGCCACCCGACTGGAACCAGTCCATCCGTCTGTACCTGGGTGCGGCGCTGATCGACAACGGTCAGGCTGAAGAGGCCGAAGAGGTTTATCTGAAGGACCTAGAGTGGAATCAGCAGAATGGCTGGTCAACCTTCGGTCTGTACCAGGCACTGGAAGCCCAGGGTAAGGAACAGGAAGCTATTATTGAAAAGCGCCGCTATGAATCTTTCTGGCGCAATGCCGATGTGGAGCTGACTCGTTCACGCATTTGATAATTCGAGAGCCCCGTCAGACGGGCTACCAGAAACAAGAAACGGCTTTCAGCAGTGTGTTGAGAGCCGTTTTTTTATTGGAAGCGCATTTTGGGCGATCTTGAATGTCGGTGGGTGTGAATAATTCAAGCCGGACAGAATACTGTACAAATTTATATGCTACGCATGAACCATAGTTGGATGGGGCGCCTTGCAATAGTATTTAACCCAACGCAGACCCATTGGCTGCGCCAACAAGAAAAAATGATCTGAGGGCTAAAAATTACGAGAGACATCTCTGTACCAGATGAGAAAAGTAACCCGAAGAATGGCCCAGTTGAACAGTTCTTCAAGAACGGCTTGGTTTCCTGCCAGGGTGAATTCATAAGTGGGGAAAAGTCAGGAGGACGGAAGTACTTTCTCAATAATGGCCAGCTACAGTCTTCAGGCAACTATAAAGATGGAAAAATTTCCGATCGATAGGAGTGGTTCTTCAAGACAGATATTCGGAGGGCGACAGGTGGCCTCGACGATGAAAAGCAGAAGCACGGTGTATGGAAGCGATACCATGCTAATGGTCAACTCTGGGATGAGGGACGATTCTCACATAGTAAGAAGGTAGGCACCTGGAAAGTCTTCGACGAGGCTGGTGTGCTCCAGAAGTCACAAGATTTCGGTTAGCATAGAGCAGTCAAAATCATAGGAGCAGACTAGTTGGGTTTCAACTTTAGAAGTTGAGAATAAAGCACTCTGATCCTTTGGCTAAAATAAGCTTAAACCTTCTAGCTCATCAAACCGCAAACGTCATAGTAAGGAAATCATACTAGTGAAAATCTACGGACAGGCACAGAAAAATGAAGCAGAACTGGAAATACTCGCCGAGGCCGCTCTTGTCGCTGAACCCTCCACGCTGAGAGACCTGGCCTCGTTTCTCTACCGATGCGCAGATGCTATCGAAGAAGAAGGCGAAAGCTGGGAACATGAGCATTTCGAAAGCAACGAGGTGGCTAGCCCCCATTTTGTGGTTTTCAACCCTGGTGTAGTCAGCACTTAAGAGTTTCTTGAGAGCCCAGTCCAAGAGCTGATTGGCTATGGTAAAGCAGATTCCAGCACGAACGCGGGGGCGTATTGGGTTTAAGGTAAACTGGCTATCTAGGCAGCCACGGTTGGTAGGTAAGCTGGGTGGAGTGGCCTCAAGGGCCGGTTATTTTGCCCTTAACATAGACACCCTCAACGGGATGGCAGATACTTTCAAGCGCAAAGTGATTGCCCGAGAAATACTGGTTTGTATTGGCGCACTTCCCCAGTAATTACCGATCCTCACTGTCTGCTGTGCCAGTGAAAATTAGGCAGTTGTGTGCAGTCGCGCGCTGACAAAGTGATGTCGCTGATCAAGCGAGATAGAGCCGTAATCGAGAATTCAATCACGTTAATGAGCTCAGGCAATTCTTAAAAATATAAACAACAATATGATATAGGGATTTCCCATGCCTCAACTCTCCGGGCATTGCCTCTGTGGCAAAGTCAGCTATTCCGCTGATGCGGAACCCGTGATGACCGTAGCCTGTCATTGCGAGCACTGCCAGCATCAAACCGGTACCTCATTTTCCATTATTGTTGGAATACCAGATGAGGCACTTACGTTTGGCAATGATGAGGCGATCAAGACCTACAACGATACAGGCGAAAGCGGTCACTCTGTCTATCGACGCTTTTGCAGCAACTGTGGTTCACCCATTGTGACCACTGTGGATACTGTACCAGGTCTAACCTTTATCAAGGCCGGTACCCTCAATTATAAATCCTGGCTGCAACCGGCCTCGCATATCTGGTGTGACAGTGCTCAGTCCTGTCTTGACCTCGGGGTGGAGATACCCCGCTTCGGGCGCAATCCTGATTAAGCCTTATTTCAATCTAAAGTATGCCAATATTAATTCGCGAAGCGACCGCCGCAGATTTCGATCAGATCTGGCCTATCTTTCATGAGGTGGCTTCTGTTGGTGAGACATATGGATACTCGACGGATACGACCCGTGATCAGGCTTTTCATCTGTGGATGGAATATCCGCGCTGTACCTATGTGGCTGAAGAAGAGGGTCAGGTCTTGGGGACCTATTACATCAAGACCAACAATGAAGGCCCTGGCGCTCATGTCTGCAATTGTGGCTACATGATTTCATCCGCAGCACGCGGCAAAGGTCTGGCGACAAGCATGTGTGAGTATTCTCAGGCTGCAGCCAAAAAGCTTGGTTATCTGGCCATGCAGTTTAATTTTGTAGCCTCCAGCAATGAGAGTGCAGTTCGGCTCTGGAACAAGCTGGGTTTCGAAACTGTTGGCCGTCTGCCTCGGGCGTTCAAGCATCCCACCCAGGGCTACGTCGATGCCCTGGTTATGTATAAATGGCTGGGTGACTAAAGAATAGAGCTAGTAGATTGTCCAAAAGTTACCGGTGTAACCTAAAGCGCTAACTGATTAACTAAAACTCTCAACATGGAATTAGAAAAGTCTGTACCTGTGGATCGGCGCATTTGTTTTTCGGTTCGTGAAGCTCTCGAATGGCTGCGACCTGAGCAGGTCGCTGAGGTGACTGCTAACTTGTTGCCTGGCAACATTGACCGCCGCAAGGAAATATCATGAAAGAAGCCGACTATGAATTAGTTCTGGATGTGATGCATAAGCATCGCGAAGAAGGGGTAAGCCTGATGGCGCTGGCGCGAGAAACTGGACAGCGCCTTCCCGATCTGCAGAAATTCATGCGAGCCCATCGCAAATGTTTTGTCATGGTTGATGCGACCAAATTCAAGCTAAATCCAGCCCCGCCTATCAATGGCAACGTAGGCAGCGTGCGGTTCAGGCTCAGGTCGGAAGAGTCTAAAAAGCGGCAGCAAAACATCGGGATGTGGGTTGCGATTACTGTTGCCATTACCTCTGTTTTTTACGCGATTAATAACATGTTCTAGCAGATTTCTTGGTGCAGTGGGCGCCCCGTCATGCAGAAAGTCTGGAGCTACGAAAGCCTGGCGCTGGTGAATTCGGCAAAGAACCTGCTCACCCTCGAGCACTGAAGTCCGCGCGAACGTCGTGACCACTGATTAAGCGCGGCTCGCTTTGCCTCCCAACCTCCTGGTCATGAGTTAATTGTCAAAGCAGTGACATCCGCGGTGCAATTTCCGCTAAAATGTTCAGTCTCCAGTGCAAATATCGCTTTTTCCGAAGGATCGAAGCCGTGAACATGCTCTTTAAGCTTGGTGAGAATCGTTATTTCTGGCTGACCGGGATCATCTATTTGACCCTGATGGAAGCCATCGCCCTGTATTATCAGTATGGCCCCGGAATGTGGTATCCCTGCGCCCTGTGTGTACAGGTCAGGGCCTGGGTGATGGGCTCACTGATCTTCTCGGTCATGGGAGCGATCCTGGCAAAGAACTTCTGGTGGCGCTGGATGAGCCTGAATCTCTCCATCGTGCTGCTGGCCGGCGCACTCTACACTAGTTATTACGCCTTCGGGGTGGAGCAGGGCACAGTGATCTCCAGCTGCACCATGGGTGCAGGCTTTCCCGAGTTTATGCCGCTGGATCAGTGGGTGCCTGTCCTGTTTGAAGCCCAGGGCATGTGTGGCCAGTCGCCACCTATGCCGCTTGGGGTCTCCATGGTGGAAGCGCTGCTGATTACCCTGTCTATACCACTGCTGGTGCTGGTGGCGGTTTGGGTAAGCCATGTGCAAAAGATCATCGCCAACGAGACTGATTAATTCGCAGCAGGCTCACCCAGCCATATCCCCTTCGTACCTATTCGTAGCAGAGCACCATCGCCGTATGGACCCGGGCGCTCTTCAGGCTCTGTGAGAACACTGCGGCGAGGGCTATCGCAGTGGATAAGCCCAGGCTCACTATAAACGGGAGGAAATTAAAGTTTACGGTTGCCGCGAAGAACGACGTGTAGCCCAGCCCCAGTCCATATCTCAGCGGTCAGGCCAAGGCATTTGAAATTTGCCTGAATTCGAGTTGGGATTTTCGCCCCGTATTCTTTTAGGACGTCATAGCTGACTAATGATTACTGTGAATTTCACAGAAACCCTCAGCCGTAAAATGTCCAGCGCCAACTCATGGCTCAAATGCCAGAGCCAGTTCACGCTGAACCTGGTTTAGTATCCAGGCAGCGAATTCCGTGTCAGGAAAAATAAGCAATATAAACAGATAGATAGCTGTTTCACGCTGAAGCTCTCCGGCACAATTGTGCGGTCGGGGCATATTCATTGGTGAAATTCGCCAAACTGACCTGGGATCTTGTCGGTTTTCTCTCAGGCCCTGGCACGGCCCTCGACTCTCTGCCGCGGATACTAAAGCGATTCCCTGCTGATGCGCTGAAGCTGGCCAATCACAGGCGGTTTTTCTGGCCTCTCAGAACAAGTCCGACTTGGGTGGATTACAGGGTTATAATGGGCCCGGACATGCATGCCTGACAGGAAAACCTTATGACAGCCCGCCCGGACAAAATTCTTACCGCCTACTCCTTACCTTTCTCTCTTGTGTTTGCAGCGCTATGGTTACTGCCGGGACTATTAATCGCGCAGGATCATTTCAATCCTAAAGGGTCTCAGCCCAGTTCTCACACCAGTTCCCTGCAGTCGGCTTTACGGGATAGTCTGCCGTTTGAAGACGAGCGGGACTTCGAAGAGGCCAGGCGCGGCTTTATTGCCGAGCCTGACTCGCGCCAGATCATCGGCGCGGCTGGAAATATAGTGTGGGACATGACCCGTTATGATTTCTTGCAAACCGGTGAAGACCACGATTCGATTCATCCTTCCCTGCAGCGTCAAGCGACGCTCAACATGAACTTCGGCTTGTTCGAAGTCGTACCTGATTTCCTGTACCAGGTCAGGGGCTTCGATTTGGCCAATATGACTCTGGTGAAAGGCGAAACGGGTTGGGTCATCTTCGATACACTGCTGACTGATGAGACGGCCGCAGCTGCGTTTGAATTAGCGACTGAACAGATTGGAGAATTCCCGATCAAGGCGGTGGTGTATTCTCATTCACATATCGACCATTTTGGAGGCGTGCATGGCATCATTGATGAAGCCGAGGTGGCTGCAGGTGAGTTAGAGGTGATTGCACCATCAGGATTTATGGAAGAGGCGATTTCCGAAAACGTTTATGCCGGAAACGCTATGTCACGTCGTGCGGCACTTCAATATGGGCGCCTGATACCTTCCAGCCGTTTTGGTCAGGTGGACTCAGCGATCGGAAAAGGGTTAGCCGCCGGCACCACGGGGCTGGTCGCGCCCTCTCTGGTCATTGAGGATGACTACGAAACCCATGTCATCGATGGCGTGACCATGGTATTTCAAAATACACCTGGCACCGAAGCGCCGGCTGAGATGAACACCTGGTTCCCCGAGCAGAAAGTATTCTGGGCCGCCGAGAACATCACGGCAACCATCCACAATGTTTATACCCTGCGTGGGGCCCTGGTGAGAGATGCGCTGGCCTGGTCGAAAGGCATCAACGAGGCGCTCTACCGATATGGTCGTGAAGCCGAGGTGTTAGTGTCTTCACACAACTGGCCACGCTGGGGCAATGACCGTATCCAGCAAGTTATGAGGGCGCAGCGCGATGCCTATGCCAATCTTAATAACCAGGTGCTCAACCTAGCGAACCAGGGTGTAACCATTAACGAAATTCACAATGAGTATCAGGTGCCTGAGAGTCTGCAGCAGCAGTGGTCGGTGCGCCAGTACCATGGTTCCGAGTTCCATAACTCCCGCGCAGTGCTTAATCGCTACCTGGGTTACTGGGATGGTAATCCGGCGACGCTGGCGCCTCTGTCACCGACTGAATCCGCTCCGCTGTATGTGGAGATGATGGGGGGCGCTGCGGCGATTCTGGGCAAGGCGCAGGAACTCCATGACGGCGGGGATTACCGACTGGCCATGGAGATTCTCAACAAGCTGGTTTATGCCGAGCCGCAAAATGCTTCAGCCAAAGACTTGCTGGCGGCTGTTTTCGAACAGCTTGGCTATCAGTACGAGAGTGCGAGCATGCGTAACGTTTTCCTGGCGGCGGCGCATGAACTGCGTAATGGCACCGGCAGTTTGCCTGCCCCGCGCGGCACCAGCCCGAGCTTGGCGCGAGCCATGACTACCAGCCAGTGGTGGGACGCTGTCGCCACCCGAGTCGACAGTGAGCGTGCCGATGGTGAGCAGTTCGTGATCAATTTTGTTACGCCGGATACGGGCCAGGAATTCGTAGTGGAACTGAGCGGCGGCACCCTAACCAATATCGAGGGCTATCAGTCCGATACAGCCGACGCCACCATTAGCATGAACCGCACTGATCTGGATCCAGTAATCATGGGACGGACAACCCTCGCTGAACAGCTGCAGGCAGGCGTGGGTTCGGTGTCGGGTGACAGCAGTGTTTTGTTACAGCTGGCGGCTGTGTTGATCACCTTTAATGCAGGATTCGAGGTGATGCCCGGTACGGTGACGCAGTAAAACAGGAGCCATCGGCGAACGGAAAAGCCATCAGCGACTAGGGCTGGCTCGCCGAAAGAGTTAGTAATGACAAGTTCAAGTTTACAACAGCGGCTGATTTGCGAAGAGGGAGCTATTTGTGTCCGCTGATCCGCTGGGTCAAGTTCAGTTCGTCCAGGCGCAGCTGCAAAGCGGAGTGGCTGTGGGCGGCGTTGGCGTTGAAGAACTGCAGGCTTTTGTAGAAGAGCACCCCCGCGTGTTGGCCTTAAGCGGAGCCGGTATCAGCCAGCATTCAGGCATTCCCACCTATCGTGATGCGGCTGGTGTGTGGAAATCCAACAAGCCTATCCATCATGGGGAGTTTATTCTCCATCACGCGACACGCCAGCGTTACTGGGCACGCAGTTACAAAGGCTGGCCCAACGTCGCCAACGCCAGACCCAACGCGGCCCATATCGCGCTAAGTAAGCTCGAAGACCTCGGCTATGTGCAGACTCTGGTGACGCAGAATATCGACCGCTTGCACCAGAAGGCAGGGCATCGCAAAGTCATAGATCTGCATGGACGCCTGGACCAGGTGATCTGCATAGATTGCGGTGAAACAATGACTCGAGCCGACGTGCAGAACTGGCTGGCGCAGAACAACGCGCATCTGGATGAGATCAAGGTGACCGCAGCGCCTGACGGCGATGCCCAGATCGAAGGCGAAGTGCTGAATGACATGCAAGTGCCCAGCTGTTTTCGCTGTAGTGGTCTGCTGAAACCCAACGTGGTTTTTTACGGCAGCTCTGTGGGTAAGGAAATCGTGAACGCCGTTTATGACCAGCTCAGACAGGCTGACGCGCTATTAGTGGTTGGCACTTCACTCATGGTGTTTTCCAGTTTTCGATTCTGTAAGTTTGCCCAAGAAAATGACATCCCGATCCTGTGTATCAACGAGGGGCTGACCCGGGCCGACGACATGCTGCGATTGAAGGTCCTGGCAGATTGCGGGAGTACCCTGCAGCACTTGGTACAGGCATTACCTGCGCGGGGCTAACCCAGACCTCTTATCCACTTTTCATGCTGCGCTGCTTCCACTGCTACCAAGCCTGAAATCCCGATTCGGATGAAAGCTTTGAGCCTGTGCGGCAGCGCTAGAAAGCGCTACCCACCAATAAGTACAGCAGAACCGAAATCCCTCCAATGATAGCGGCGTAGGGGAGTTGGGTTTTGACGTGGTCGATATGGTCAGACGCAGCGCCAGTCGAGGCCAGGATTGAGGTGTCAGAAAGGGGTGAGCAGTGATCACCAAACACGCCGCCACCGGAAACCGCCGCAATGGTGGTGTACACCACCGTGTCCAGTTCATTGCCGGAGAAGCTGAAGGCAAGCGGCACGGCGATTGGGATCATGATGGCATAGGTGCCCCAAGAGGTGCCCGTGGAGAAGGCAACAAAACCTGTAATCAGAAACGTCAGCATCGGCAGCACGCTGGGAGTCAGCCAGGACTCTGTCACCGAGATGATGTATTGGGCGGTATTGAGCGCGGCCGACAGGTCATTAAGGGCGTAGGCAAAGGCAAGTATTATCACGGCGGGCATGATGCCCTTGATGCCAGCCATGGCGGTGTTGGTAATCTCGAATAGGGGAACCCCCTGCACGCGCATGACAATGGCAGCCATGACCGATGCCAGCAGGAAGGATTCCATGGGCCTGGCGCTGCCGGTGAGAAACACACTGCTCAGCGCAAAGCCTATCACCAGCAGGACCGGGAACAGGAAATTCCAGAACAGGCTGGTCTTGATGCCAGAGAATGGGTCGATGCTGGTGAGTTCGTCGCCCATCAGAGGCTGTGCACCGTCCCGCACCAGTTTGCTTTCCTTCATGGCGCGCTCTTCCGCAACGCGCATGGGCCCGAAGTCCGGCAGGATACCGGAGGCGATCAAACCAACCATCACGACTGCGAGGATTGAATAGATGTTGAAGGGAATCGAAATGATAAACGCAGTCATGGCGTCGCCGGCATCTTCGATTGGTCCCATGCCTATGATAAGTCCAGCGACCAGCACCGCCCAGCCCGTGATCGGCACCAGGATGCTCACCGGGGCGGAAGTGGAGTCGCATATATAGGCGAGCTTTTCCCTGGAAATATTGAAGCGATCAGAGAGGGCTCGCATGGTGGAACCCACAAACAGTGGACTGAAGTAATCGCTAAAATAGACGAACATACCCATGAACCAGGAGATGAGCTGCACCCGTTTACGGGTCATCTTTCGGTTCTCAATGAACTGAGTAAAATTAAGAATGGCGCCGGTGCGCTGAAAAAACGCAATTAGGATGCCAATGAACAGCTCCAGCAGAAAGATCCAGGAGAAATCTTCATTGCCCAGGGCGCCGACCAATAAATTGGGAAATCCCAAAAGCCCTTCACCCGCCACCAGCACACCAGCCAGGCAGGCAACCGCCAGGGAGAACACAGTATTACGGGTAATGAACGCCAGCAGAATCGCAACTGTGGCAGGTATTAGCGAGAGGGGACCAATATAGTCGGTGACTTCCATGGCGACGGCTAATTCTTGTTTAGCTCGATTAAAGCATATCTGCTCACAGGATTACATTTCGGCTCGCCCGGCCCACTGTTCCAGCTGCGATGTGATATGGAAGCCGAGCGCGCGAATTGGCTCTGGCGGTATCCAGCTCGCTTTGCCGAATAAATCAGTGACATCTGGCACGTCAGCGCCGACGGCCAGGTCTGCCAAAAGCCGACCGAGCAGTGTGCCTTTGACGGTGCCACCGCCATTACACCCGGCAGATACAAATAGACCCGGCTTTTCTTTTCCCCAAACCAGTCCACCATTGTAAGTGAAACCTACCGCGCCGCCCCAGACTGACTCCAGCGAGACACCTTTAAGCTGAGGAAAGCGCGCGTGCATCCTGCGAGTAAGGGAGACTCTGACATGACTGCTACTGGCCTCATGCTCATAGTCGTGAGAAGAGCGAATCAGCAGGCGCTGATCGACAGTGCGGCGCAAGGTGCTGCCCAGGCGATGAGTTGGCAGTAGGCCCCAATTACCGTCCGAGCCGAGTTGTGAATGCAGGGACTCTGACAGTACAGGCGTGAGCCCCGCATAGGTATACATGGCGACCAGCTGAGACTGGCCGATGCCCAGGGATTTGGCGAAAGCATTGTTGGCCAGGAATAGCCTGTCACATCGGATCTTGCCCTTGGGAGTGGTGACAAGCCACCTGCCGCCGCGGTTTTCAATACTCAGCGCCGGTGTGTTCTCAAAGCATGACACGGTATCGGGCAGGGCAGTGATTAGCGCTCGGATGAGCTGGGCGGGCTGCGCCAGATAGCAGTGGGGTGAGTACAGGCCTTCCTGAAAATAACTGCTGCCAATGCGCTGCTGAAGGTCGCTTCTGGTCAGCTTTTCATAAGGAAGTTCGGCGGCCTGCAGAAACGCCTCGTAGCGAGCGATTGAGCGTGCGCCAATGTCGCTGGCGGCGGCACGATAGGTGCCTGTGCGGGCGATGTCTACGCTTGCGCCTGAGTCTGCAATATCCTGCAAGATGTCCTGCAGGGTCGCTGCAATCATCGCATTGCTGCGGCGCATTCGATCCAGGTTGGCCGCGTCCGCATCTTCTGCCAGGGCAGTTTCCAGCAGGAAGCCCGAGTTGCGGCCGGGGTTGCCCTCGCCAATTTCACTGGAATCGATCAGGGCGACGGATTGGCCAGGATAATGTGTCTGCCAGCGTTTGGCGATGGCGATGCCAGTGTAACCGGCGCCGATAATAGCAACGTCGGAGTCGATGTCGGTGCTCAGTGTCGGCGCAGGTTCACGCCTCGGAAGCAACGCATTCCAGCCGCAGCGCAGTCTGTAGTCAGGAAAACTGGGGTTCACTCATGCAGGCTCAGCCAGGCCCTTATCATGTTGGTCACCATCTCTGGCTTTTCATGGTGAGGCCAGTGGCCCACATCGGGAATAGTGACCAGCGTCCAGTCCTGGTCCAGCTCTTCCCAGGTGTTATTCAGCGCTGGTGCAAGCAGTGCCGTATCATTGAGTCCGTGGAACTGCAGTACCGGTGCCTGAATTCTCGGCAGCTCGGCCCAGGGCCCACCCTCGTAGGGAGCGCGTGGGTAGTTGGCGCGGTAGTAGTTCATCATGGCATCGGCGCTGGAGTTTTCGAATGCCTCCAGATAAATCTCCTGAAGCGCCGCATCACCCCGAGACAAAGCCATTGCCAGACCCGCTGGGCTTATATTCTCGTGCGAATCGGGCTGTTGGAAATTGCGCGCATACTGAGAGTTTTCATGCTGTTGACCCAGCGTGGCCAGCTCTCTTTGCAGCCCCTTGATGTGAGGCAGGTTCATGATGATAAGGCGTTCGGTCATCTGTGGATAGCCAGCAGCGAAGCTCCAGGCGATACCACCACCCCAGTCGTGGCCCACGACTACCGCACTGTCTTGACTCTCCGCTTTAATGACTGCGGCGACATCGGCGGTGAGCATGGCCATGTCATAGTTTGCTACCCCCTCGGGTTTGTCACTCATGTTGTAACCGCGAGTATCCAGCGCAGCCACTGTATAGCGATCTGCCAGGCCTTCCATTTGGTGGTGCCAGGTGTACCAAAAATCAGGGAAGCCGTGAATAAAGACCATGAGGGGACCGCTGCCCGTCTTGGCATAGTGGATAGCCACGCCACCATTGTCTGCATATTTGTGCTCAACCCGCTCCATTATGGATTGGGCTGACGCGGTGCCGGTAAGAAAGGCCGCAGCGAAAAGCGCCAGCGCGGCAGCAGATTTAGTTAGTCGGGACCCGATAGCCATTGTTATTGCAACCTCACAAAACTCGATAGACTGATCTAAAGAATCCTAACACATATAAAAGGAATCACCAGAACGCGCTGCTTTGCGATAGAATGGACGGTATCCGAGCTGCTGCTGTCTGGGAATCTTGCCCCAACACCAGCGAACCATCATCAACAAAGTAACACCAATAAAACAACAAACAATAAATAGCGGAAGCAGTCATTGAGTACCTCTGACCTAAGCCTGACTCTAGGCAGCTGCGTCTTTTTTATGGCGCTGGTAGCCTATGTGTCCTATCGCAAGACCCGTGGCGAGGTGAGCACCAGGGATGGATATTTTCTGGCGGGTCGCGGGCTCAGCGCTGTGTTCATTGCTGGCTCACTGCTGCTAACCAATCTGTCCGCTGAGCAGCTCATTGGACTGAATGGCTCCGCCTATGGATTCAATCTTAGCAGCATGGCGTGGGAAGTGACGGCGGCCTTCGCCACCGTATGTATGGCATTTATTTTCCTGCCGCGCTATCTCGCTGGTGCTTTTACTACCCTGCCCGAGTTTTTGTGTGATCGCTTTGACGATGGCGTGCGCCGGATGACGGTAGTGCTGTTCATGGTGGGCTATGGCCTGGTCACTATTCCGGGTGTGCTTTATTCGGGTTCCATTGCCGTGCTGCAGCTGTTCGATGTGCCTAATCTGCTGGCGGTGAGTTATAGCACCGGGCTAGTCATCACCATTATAGCGATAGGCTGCATCGGCGCGCTCTATGCCATCTTTGGCGGGCTGAGGGCAGTAGCGGTGTCAGATACCCTGAACGGTGTTGGACTGCTGCTCATTGGTACAGCAGTACCGCTGCTGGGATTTTCCGCGCTGGGGGAGGGCAGCATCCTGCAGGGCATGGAGATCGTCGTTACCACCGACACAGAAAAACTGAATGCGATTGGCTCTGCGGCCGACCCTACGCCGTTTGCGACACTGTTTACCGGCATGGTGTTCGCAAACCTGTTTTATTGGTGCACGAATCAGTATGTAATTCAGCGAACCCTAGGAGCCAAGAATTTGGCTGAAGGGCAGAAGGGCGTATTGTTTTCCGGCTTTTTTAAAGTACTGGTGCCATTTTTGATGATGGTGCCGGGTGTCATTGCATACCATCTATACGGAGATCAGCTAGATTCCATAGACCTTGCCTATCCCCAGTTGATCCGGGATGTGTTGCCGATCTATGCCACTGGCTTCTTCCTCGCAGTGCTGCTGGGCGCAGTATTCAGCTCCTTCAATTCTTTGCTCAACAGTGCTGCCACGCTGTTCTGCCTGGATGTGTACGCACCTCTGAAAGGTGATGCGCTCAGCGATGAAGAAATGGTAGCCGTCGCCAAACGGGCCAGCGTGGTAATAGCCCTGTTTTCTTTTATAGTAGCCCCGCTGCTGCAATATGCACCTGAGGGGTTGTGGCAGATCATTCGAATCTTTACTGGTTTCTATAATATTCCCGTCATTGCCATCGTGATCGTGGGCCTGTTTACCAAGCGGGTACCTGCACTTGGCGCCAAGATTGTGATTGTGTTTCACATCCTGGCATACGGACTGTTTCAGTTCGTGCTCAATGAGCAGATCAATATTCATTTTCTGCATCTTTACGCAATTCTGTTCGTGGTGGAGATTGGAATCATGCTGTCCCTCGGCGTAATCAAGCCGCGCGAGCACGAATGGAGCTATCATACCCGAGAGCTGGTGGACTTAACTCCGTGGCGCTTCGCCATCCCCTGCGCGGTCACGCTTTTGTCCTGCGTGGTCGCTTTGTATCTGGTGTTTTCACCGGTCGGATTGGTAGGCGGTATCAGTGAGCTGTTCTTACCCCTGCTGGGATTGCTGTTTCTGCTTAATGCCATGGGCTGGTTCTGGTTTACCACCCGTGAACCGGCGCCGCTCAAAGTACGGGCTTGAGAAATAATGATGAGAAACAAAAAGCAATGACCCGCAGTCACTTTTACAACGAAACCTCCACTGAGCGCGCCGAACGCGTCAAAGACTATAGCGCTCAGGGTGAGCCCGGATTCAAGTTGCTGATAGTCGGCTGCGGCATGATTGGTCGGGAACACATGCGAGTGGCAACGCTGTTGGGGCGGGCGCGAATCTACGGTGTTCATGATGTTGATGCTGACAGCATTAGTCTCGCGCAAGAGGAATTCGCAAAATATTCAGCACAGCCTCTGCAGGTCTACCAGGATCTGCAAACTGCTTGCGCCGATCCTGAAGTTGACGCGATATTTGTTTGTACACCGAACTTCACACACTTCGACGTGCTACAGCAGATCAAACACACCGGCAAGCCGCTGTTTATTGAAAAGCCCATGGCTACCCGGCTGCAGGATGCCCGGTCCATACTGCTGCTTGCGCAGGACTATCCCGGCATTATTCAGCTCGGCATGCAGTATCGCTACAAGTCGCAGTACCTGGATGCATTCCACGAAGTGAAACAGCAGGGCAGCCTCGGTGCTATCAAGACTGTGACTATGAGTGAATATCGCCCGCCGTTCCTCGACAAGGTCAAACAGTGGAACAAGTTCAACGAATACTCCGGCGGCACGCTGGTTGAGAAGTGCTGCCATTATTTCGATTTGATTAACCTGATGGCAGGCGCTCGGGTGGAAACCGTGTATGCCATGAGCGGTCAGGCGGTCAATTTTGTCGACTTTGAATACGAGGGCAGGCAGTCAGACATCCACGATCATGCCCTGGTAGTGATGCAGTACAGCAATGGGGTGAAAGCCAGTTTTACGCTCAATATGTTTAGCCAGGAACTGTATGAAGAGCTAGGCGTCACCGGCGAGAAAGGGCGCATCCTGGCCACGGAGCGGTCCAGTTTTACACCGGACACACGTTCCAAGGCCAGCATCATGGTTGAGGTGGCGGGTCATCCCGCCTATACCGGGCTTGATGTAACTTATCCCGACCCAATCGAACCCAGCGGGCATCATGGCGCGACTTTTTTCGAACATGAGGCCTTTATCGATCAGCTGGAAGGCAAGGCGCAGGATAGCGCGACCTGTGAGCAGGGTCTCTGGGCCATGCTGGTGGCGAGCGCTGCCCAGCATTCCGCTGAGACTGGCGAGGTAGTCGCAGTGCAAGACTACGCGACGGCACAGGATCTGGCTGACGTGTTAGTCTGGTAGTTTGTCGGTATGCAGACAGAGTGATTTGCTGTTTAAGATGAAGTGCAAATTGTTGGGTCATCCATTGCAGTAAGTGGTTGTGAAGTAATTTAGTCCAAGGAGAATTTTATGCCATCCAGTTTTGCTATAGGCGGCGATATTCTGCCCGCGGCCGGATTTGGTTTATGGAAGATCGATAAGCCTGATACGGCCGATCTGGTGCATACTGCTATAGAAGCTGGTTACCGCCACCTGGACAGCGCAGCAGACTATGGCAATGAAAAAGAGGCCGGTGAGGGCATCAAATCTGCGCTGGCCGCGGGTCTCTGCCAGCGCGAGGATCTGTGGGTGACGTCAAAACTTTGGAACACCTACCATCGGCCAGAGCATGTGCGTGCGGCCTGCGAAAAGACGCTCTCCGACCTCGGCCTGGACTATCTCGATCTGTACCTGATTCACTTTCCAATAGCTCTGAAGTTTGTCGACTTTGATGTGCGCTATCCTCCGGAATGGTTTTTCGATCCGGATGCCGAAGCGCCGCGCATGGAAATCGACCCGGTTCCTCTGCACCAGACCTGGGCTGGAATGGAAGACTTGAAAGCGTCTGGCCTAGTCAAGCACATCGGGGTGTGTAACTACAACTCTGCACTGTTACATGACCTCATGGCCTATGCTAAACAAAAGCCCGAAGTGCTTCAGGTTGAAGCACATCCCTATCTCACTCAGGAACGACTGATCAAGCTGGCACAGGATTACGGCATGACGGTGACGGCCTTCTCTCCCTTGGGCGCACTGTCTTATGTCTCACTGGATATGGCGACGGAAAATGAGTCTGTGCTGGAAATGGAAGCGGTGAAGGCTGCGGCGGTGAGATTGGGCAAGACACCAGCGCAGGTTGTTTTGCGCTGGGGTGTCCAGAGAGGCACCGCGATCATTCCAAAGACTGCGCGCAGGGGGCGTCTAAAAGAAAATCTTGCGCTTTTTGACTTTGAGCTGAACGCTGAAGAAATGCAGGCAATATCGGCATTAAACAGAAACCGTCGTTTTAATGACCCAGCGGTATTCTGCGAAGCCGCCTTCAATACCTTTTATCCAATATACGATTAAGACCATGATTCCAGCCGTACAGGAAGTCGCGCTTGCGCAGCAACTCAACCACGGGACCAGTTTCCCCCTCATCTATCGGGCTGAAGCTGAGCTTCAGGATATTGACGCAGTAGCGGCCTGGGTGCAGGCGAACCAACAGCCACTGCTTGAGCAGTTAGCAGAGCGAGGCGCCATTTTGTTTCGCGGCTCGCCCGCTCGTTCTGACCTTGATTTCGATCGGGTGGTGCAGAGCCTTGGGCTGGCAAATTTCAGCTACGCTGAGTCGCTGTCCAACGCAGTGCGCAAAAATCGCACGGAACGAGTGTTTACGGCCAATGAAGCACCTCCGGAAGTGGAAATCTATCTACACCATGAAATGGCTCAGACCCCGGTTTATCCAAGTAAGCTGATGTTCTACTGCGAGTTGGCGCCCAGCAGCGGTGGCGCGACGCCGCTGTGCCGGTCCGATGCCGTGCTTTCGGTATTGGAAGAGCGCGCACCGGAATTTGTCCGCCGCTGCGAGCAAGAGGGTGTGCGCTACACTAATGTCATGCCCGCCAGCGCTGACCTGGCGTCTGGGCAGGGACGCTCCTGGCAGAGCACCCTGTCCGTAGCGACTAAGGCAGAGGCGGAAACGCGGTTGTCGGCCCTTGGTTACGGCTTTGAGTGGATGGCCGATGATAGCCTGCAGGCTACCACGCCAGTTTTGCCTGCAATACGCTCGCTCGATGACGGTCGGCGCGTATTTTTCAATCAGCTCATCGCTGCTTTCCGTGGCTGGCAGGACGCCCGTAATCAGGCTAGCAAATCAGTGAGCTTCGGCGATGGCCAGGCAATTGAAGAGCGTGATATGCGTATTGTGTGCGACGCCGGCGAAGAGCTCACCTTTGATGTGCCCTGGCAAACCGGGGATATTGCGCTGGTAGACAACTTTCTGGTCATGCACGGCCGCCGTCCGTTCCAGGGTAAGCGCCGGGTGCTGGCGTCACTGTTTGCTTAGGCAGACTCACCCTGTCGAGCTGGTGCCTGTTTGTCTGAACATGCTAGTCACCAGCGCTAACAAGATCATTACTCAGGTAGTCTGCATCAAGCACCAAACGATGCTGAGGTAACTTGGCGCGCAGCTCAAACAGACGCATGATTCGCTCTTTGCTGATTTCGGAATGGGCATGAAAATTGTCTATGCGCAGCAGCGAGGCTTTAAGGTCTTCCTCCTGTCCATAGAGTTCATTCCAGGCGGCTATATAGAATTCACTGAGCAGCACCGCCTCTGTATCGAACGCAGGTGATGTACTCATCGCATCGCGCAGCATTTCCAGCTTCTCAAGGCCGAAGCGATAACGTTTGGCGATAGCGACATCCCGGTCCTCCAGAATATGCAGGCCTGGATACAGTTCCCGTAATCTGTAACTCACACTGCCACGCTGGCGGATACCTTCGTTTTCCCGGTGATAGGCTCTGGAGAGTGAGAACAACAGATTCGCATAGAGCGGCTCGGCAGTCAGACCTTGAACCTGGGCATACTGCACGGCGACCTCATTGATGCCAGTTGATTGTATCAAGTGATAGGCTCGCCGTTCCTTATCATCGCGCGCAGCGCCACCGGCGTGGACATCAACTAACCACTGCATGTGCCGAAGCCGGGATATAGAGTCCCCCTGGTATTTGTTGCCTAAGAACCAGGTGTAATGTTTTATCTTATCGTCGAGGTCATCCCAGTTGTCCCGGGCCATCTCTATTTCGATGACTAGCTGGAGGAACTCGAATTGCAGCGGAGACTCAAGGCCATCAGACCAGCGAATTATCTGCAGGGCTCTATCCGCGTTGCCCCTGGCGTCGTCAAAGCGATTCGCCTGCAATTGAATGCGGGCCAGGGTGTGGAGCGGTTCAGCCAGTGACATGTGATAGCGCCCCAATTGAGATTCCTGCTGATCCAGCGCTGTGGTCTGCATCAGGATACGCTCGTTCAAGCCATTAAAATCCTGTGTTTCGGCAAGGCCAGGCGATGGCACTAGAATTGGTAGTATGAAAAGTGCCGCGCCAAGCGACAGGGTCAGCCCAGGACGGCTACTGGTTAGTTTTTTTTGGAAAGACACAGGTACAAACCTCAATGACAAAATTAAATTGAGTTCGATTCCTTCTGCTAGCGTGTTGTTTTATTTTTTCATGCAGAGTTTGTCAGTGCGCCTGTTGAGGAGACTGATGAGAGCCTGGTGACCCTCAGGACTTCTGCTGTATTTGTTAGCCAAGATGAAGCGCACCGCCGATAGGGAGGAAAATTCCCCTCGGATGTTTGCTTCAATTTGAAAATAAAGAATCGAACTTGCGACTCGCTCATGTCTGAGCAAGAGCTGTGCCAGCCTTGCTAATTATCGCAGTGACCAGAATTTGGGTCTTAAAAGCACAGGCACTGAGATTAGCGGCTGTGCTCAGCGGGATTTTTGCACAATAATCAGGCAAGACTTGACGACTTGCACCGCAACGGTGAAAGGTTAGAGAATCGGAACACACGCTGTCCCGGAGCCAACACTATGAAGCTGTTTCACTGCTATAACTCCAGATCCCTGCGCCCCTTGTGGTGCCTGGAAGAGATGGGTCTGGATTATGAGCTGGAGATCATGCCGTTCCCCCCGCGATTCGAGCGCGAGGGCTACCTTGACATCAATCCACTTGGCACAGTGCCGGCATTTACAGATGGTGGGATTACTCTGACGGAATCCACCGGCATCTGTCAGTACCTGGTGCAGAAGTACGGCCCGACTCCACTGGTAGTGACGCCGGGTGAGCCGGAATACGGAGACTTTCTGAACTGGCTCCACCGCAGCGATGCCACCTTTACCTTTCCTCTGGCTCTGATTTTGAGATACACCAAACTGGAACCGGAAGAGCGCATGAATCCCCAGGTGGTCGAGGACTATACGATCTGGTTTTTCTCCAGAATTCGGGCGGTGGAGGCTGCGCTTGATGGCAAGGAGTTCCTGGTAGCGGATCGTTTTACTATTGCGGATATTGCGGTAGGGTACGCCCTGCATTTTGGCATGCGGCTGGGATTGTCTGAGCGCTATAAGCCCAACACCACGCGTTACCTGCAGGCGTTGCTGCAACGACCTGCTTTTCAACGCACTCAGGATATCAAAGCCTCGCAGGGCTAAATCATGGAATCATAGAGTTTAATCATGGAATCGAATCAAATTGAAGCAGGCAATGAACAGCAGTTTGATGTTGTGATCGTTGGTGCAGGTATCTCCGGTATCAGCGCTGCCTGCTACCTGGAAAAGGAATGCCCGGACAAGAGCTATCGTGTCATCGAGGCACGCGAGAGTGTCGGTGGCACCTGGGATTTGTTTCGCTACCCAGGTATTCGCTCTGACAGCGATATGCACACATTCGGTTTCAAATTCAAACCGTGGACACGGCCGAAGGCGATTTCTGATGGGCCCTCCATTCTGGAATACCTCAATGATGCGGTAGATGAATACCAGGTTCGTGACAACATTGATTTCGGTAGGCGAGTGACCTCTGCGGCCTGGGACAGCAGCAGCTCTACCTGGCTGACAACGACTCTGGATGAACAGGGAGAGGTAGTTCAGTACCGCTCGCGCCTGCTGTTTATGTGCAGTGGCTATTATCGATATGCGGAAGGATATACGCCTGAAATATCAGGGCTGGCAGATTTCGCTGGTACCGTCGTCCATCCCCAGCTGTGGCCAGAAGATTTGGATTATAGCGGCAAGCTTGTCGCAGTTATTGGTAGCGGTGCGACGGCAGTTACCTTAATACCAGCGATGGCAGACAAGGCTAAGCACATTACCATGGTGCAGCGCTCACCCACTTACATTCTGTCCATGCCGGGCAAGGACCGTTTAGCGAATCTGTTGAACAGTATCCTGCCGGCCAGCTGGGCTTATGCCATCACACGCTGGCGCAATATTCGATTCCAGAGTTACTTTTACAAGCAGGCGCGGACGAATCCGGGCAAGGCCAGGGATTATATTCTCAAGCGCTTACGCAAAGCGCTCAAGCCAGAGATCGATGTGGATAAACACTTCACGCCCAGCTATGACCCCTGGACCCAACGCCTGTGCCTGGTGCCGGACTCGGACTTATTTAATGCCCTGAATTCAAGCAAGGCCGATGTGGTGACTGGCAACATTAAACAGGTGACCGCCGATGGAATTGAAATGACCGACGGCGAAAAAGTTGAGGCAGACATCATCGTTACGGCTACTGGCATTCAATTGGAGATGCTGGGTGGCGCTGAGTTCTTTATGGATGGCGACAAGCTGGATTTTAGCGATCACTTTTTCTATCAGGGAATGATGTTTTCAGGCGTGCCGAATCTTATTCAAACCTTTGGCTACATTAATGCATCCTGGACTTTACGAGCCGACCTGAACTCCATGTTCGTTTGTGAACTGTTAAAGAAGATGGATGCGACTGACACTGATCAGTGCGTGCCGGTGCTGAGACAAGATGAGCAGGATATGCAAGAGCAAGATTGGGTGACCGATTTTAATCCCGGCTACTTCAAGCGTGCCATGCACCTGTTTCCCCGTCAGGGTGAACATGCGCCATGGCACAATACTCAGGACTACTTGTTAGATCTTAAGCTGCTCAAGAATGGCCCTTCGGAAGATGGCGTCCTGACGTTGAAGAAATCTGAGAATCGAAAAGCCGCCTGAGCTTGATCCAGACGCGAAATCGGACAAGCAATCAACGGATAAAGCTGCGTAGAAGAAGCAAAGATTGTAATTCCCCTCTGCGAGGACAGTTCGAAACGATGAGACTGGTTTTCTCTGTACTATTAGCAACAATGCTCTATGGCTGCGATACGCAGGACGCTATCGATGCACAAAACGATGCGCCCCTTGTCGAATCGGCGCAGCCTCTTATTGAGCCGGAGCAACCGCTTGTTGATAGCTTCACTATGAGGAATCCCGAGATCAGGGAAGATATATTGAATCAACTCACCTTGCAGGGCGTTGAGCATTGGGAGAATGACGACGGATCAATTGGTTTCAATGTGGTTGATACTAAACAAGTTGATCAAATTGCCAATGAGGCGATTGGTGTATATATCTCCCTCCAGTAAATTCACCACCAAAACATCTCGCTGTTAGTTGCCACAGCTATTACCACTACTACTGCTGCCCGCCAATGCCTCTTCTATCGGCTCCGGCCCAAGGTCTTCACCAAACAGGGAAATTTCGCCCAGTGACCGAAAGTTTTCCCAGGGGATGTTGGCCGGGTCTTTGGTCCAGTATTTGTCAGATTTTGCATAGCAGCAGTTGGCGCCAGTTTCGGCGAAGCCACCGATTTCAGCCTGCTTAAGGCGCTCGCTAATAGCCTGCAGCTGGTCGTCATCATCGACCTGGAAACCGAGGTGGTTTAAGCCAACTTTTGAGCCGCGATTCGAAATGGCAAAATTGATTGCCGGGTTATCGAGCAGCCATTTTGCATAGTCATCTTTGGTGACTTAGGCTTTCTGCCCAAACAGAGTGTTATCAGAGCCGATGCTTTTAGCAATGTCTTCGACGGTAACGTGTAAGTGCGAACGTTTCATATCGTACTTCTTATCAACAGCTACTCCGCTTGAATTTGCCCTGACAGCAATCTTCCACCAGATAGGTGAGCAATGCGTTCATGCGGTCAAAGGTTGGCGAGTAGAATAATGAGCAACCTTTCCGGCGCACTCGAATGACTTCGGCCTGCTTGAGATTGTGCAGGTGAAAGGACTGGTTTGCGTTAGGGAGTTCAACGCGTTCGGCCAGTGCGCCCACGGCCTCTCCCTCAGGGCCCATTTGCACGAGGTGACGATAAATCGCAGGCGCGTGTCGACTTAACTCACGACGCTGCCAGAGAGAAAAGCCAGCAAACGACCTTCAATCATATCAGCCAGCCCGGGCACAAAGAGAATTGAGATAATGGTTACGACGGTGACCGCTGCGCAAAGAATCAAATAGTTTCGCATCGACATGGGCTTATCCTCTTGGCGCGAGCCGAAAGGCCCAGGTTGATCCTGCTTCGATCTGACTGCGCACAGCTGCAATCGCCTGTGGGCTGTCGTTGCCGCCGGCATACTTGCGAATCAGGCTGGCTGCAACGCCATTGAGTTCGTCTCCCTCCATCACGCGTTCGAGTTGTCGCTCGTAGCGCACACCGTTGACCCGTAGCACTGCCAGTCCGTCCCCTGCATCGGCCTCGACCGCCCAGTGCTTCCACAGTCGTCCAATAAAAGAGCTCATATAGCCCGAGACGATATAGGCCTGACCCTCGGCGTCCATAATCCAGATTAGTCTGGAGGAGTCAGATGAATCCAGCTCCAGCTCTATTGTGTCTACTGCTGCGGTAAAGCTCCAATCAGGTTCCGGACCCGCGTGAAGGTCCCCTGACACTAGCGCGCCACCGGGAAAAAGAATGGATGGCCCATCGGCATTGCGATGCTCGAAGCGCATAGTGGCGAGTGTCACCGCTGGGACGAGTAAAAACAGCCCCACGATCTGCAAAGCGATTTTTATAATTTTCATTGTGATCTCTTTGTGTTGTCCGGAATGAGCGATTAGCTTAAAAGTAGTAGGCCCTGTCTTGCAAGCAGTGTTGACAATTCGTTACGTTGACCGGGTCAGACTGCTGCGCTCGCTGACAATGTAATTAAGATGAACAGGTGTGCAGGCTTTTACCCTGAGCTACGCAAACTTTGTCCAGATCCGATATTTGTTGGAAATCATTCATCGGTGGTAGGGTATGTGTCTTGTTTTAGACCGGGCGACATCGCTGTAGTCGTTGATTCTATTCCAGTTTTATCCCGGAAGATAATGGAGTACCCCATGATGCCCTACAAGCGTTGTTCGCGGCTTTCGATATTTTTGGTTTTTCCACTGGCCCTTGTTTCTCTGGCGGCGCAATTAAGCGCACAGGAAAACCGGAGCTTGATCACCGCAGAAGATTTCTTTGAGCTGCAGCAGGTTGGAAATCCAGTGCTGAGTCCAGATGGTGATTGGGTTGCCTACACAGTGAGGCAAACCAGCTTGGAGGACGACAGTGCCGAGACACGAGTCTGGATGGTGTCGACCACAGGAGGGGATCCGCTTGCGATGACTGGCGTCGGTGCTTCGGCAAGTGATCCGGCCTGGAGCCCGGACGGGCGCTACCTGACATTCCTGGCGTCTCGCAATGATGAGGAGACCCAGGTATGGGGTCTGGACCGTCGCGGTGGTGAGGCCAGTCAGCTTACTGAGATTGAGCAAGGTGTGTCGGGTTATAGCTGGTCGCCTGATGCAAGAAAGCTGGCGCTCTTGATCCGGGACCAAGAACCTGAAAATTTAGACGGGGCCAGTGGTAAGCCTGAGCCCTGGGTCATCGACAGGCTGCAATTCAAGCGCGATTACGCGGGCTATCTTGATCGTCGTCGTACCCATCTTTATGTGCAGGACATGGCGTCTGGAGAAGTCACCCAAATTACTTCGGGGGACTATGATGATTCACAACCGGCATGGAACCCAGACAGCACACTTATTGCCTTCTCTAGCAATCGCACGGAAGAGCCGGATGCAAACAGCAATCGTGATATCTGGGTGGTGTCGGCTGGCAGTCCCGATGCCGGTGGCACGCTGCTGCAGGTAACGACTAATCCAGGTTCTGATTCGTCCCCGGCCTGGAGTCCCGATGGAGATTTCATTACCTATGTCACCGTCACCGAGCCGGACCTGATCTGGTATGCCACCGGTCACCTCGGCATCTCACCCGCTGCAGGCGGTAGTGCCCGGGTACTCACTTCACGTTTGGATCGCAATGTCGGCTCGCCACAGTTTGCGCCCAGTGGCGACGATATCCTCTTCATTCTTGAGGACAGTGGCGAACGACACCTTGCCAGCATCGATCGCAGCGGCGAGAGATTCGAAAGGGTGATCGAGGGCAACATCAGCCTGCGGGATTTTTCCATGAATGCCGATGGCGATGTCGCCACTTTGATCGGCGATGCGACGCAACCTACCGAGGTGTTCTTTGGCGCGGGCAGAAACTTGCAGCAGTTGACCTTTACCAATCTTAAGTTTCTGGATTCGAGGCAGCTCGCTGAGGTGGAGAACGTGCAGTTTGAAAGTGCCGATGGCACTGAAATCGAGGGCTTTATTTACAAGCCACCGGGCTTCAATGAAAACTTTCGCTACCCGACTCTGCTGCGTATTCATGGTGGTCCGGTGTCTCAGTATGACTTCAATTTTAATTTCGATGCCCAGCTATTTGCAGCGAACGGTTATGTGGTGGTGATGACAAATCCACGTGGGTCGTCTGGCTATGGTCAGGATTTTTCGCGTCAGCTGTGGGCGTCCTGGGGCGTTAAAGACTTTGAGGATGTCATGGCAGGCGTGGATTATGCGATTGATGCAGGTTATGCCGATCCGGCGCGGCTTGGGGTAGGCGGTTGGTCCTATGGCGGAATTCTCACCAACTACGTCATTACCAAGTCTGATCGTTTTGCCGGCGCTATTACCGGTGCCAGTGAAGTGTTGTATCGCAGCAACTATGGTCACGATCATTATCAGCTGCAGTGGGAGAAAGAATTAGGTTTACCCTGGGAGACACCGGAAAACTGGGAGCGAATTTCACCATTCAATGATGTTGCCAACGTAGTGACGCCAACCCTGATCATGGGAGGTGAACATGACTGGAATGTTCCAATCCTGAATTCCGAGCAACTCTACCAGGCGTTAAAGCGACTGGGGTTGGACACGCAGTTGGTGGTGTATCCCGATGAGCATCATGGCATCCGGCGACCCAGTTTCGTGCTTGATCGCTATGAGCGCTATCTTGACTGGTATGACCGTCACGTGAAATGACGCTCGCCTAAAGGAGTATAGAGACAGCAATAAGAGCAGACTTTGTGAGCGCTGAACGCACACGGCTGTAAAACTGCTGTGAGACGCCATTTATAAAAATTATTGCAAATGCCACCGTATATTGTGTGTCCATTCATGATACGACTGGACGCAGGCACCGGTGTAAAGAGAGTTGGCGCTTTAGAAATTTCCCGTGATGGTCAGGCTTGGCTGTGTGCCGCCATGTGTGCAGCGATATTCCAGTTCACTGAGTACACCATCAGAGCGACGGCCATCATAGCGCCAGCGCTCGCGGCATTGTGAGCCGTCAGTTAACTGTCGCACATCCAGCCGATAGGTGATGCCGCGCCGGTCACGGATTTCTGCGAACACTCCGTAGAAGGGTTCGCCTACGGTAAACTCGAAGTCTCTGATGTCATACTGAAACATGCTGCCGTCGATGCGATCGAAGTACTGCGTTCCCCAGTTGAATCGCCATTCAGGGATATCGTGACGGGTGGTTAAGGTGAAGCGGCCGCGCTGATATACCCGGAAGCGACGCTTGCGACCGTCAAACGGGTCAGTCACCTCAGAGTCTTGCAGGCTGAGAGTGGAGTTGACCAACAGATTAGGCATGCCGATAATGCCCATGCGAATGCTGGCGTTAATGTTAGTGCCGTATTCGACACCATCACCGAGGTTGCCATTCACAGAGGCCAGGTTGTCTTCCGAAGTGGAGACATCGATCCAGTCGATCACATCCTGATGGTCGGCATAGAAGAACTCGGCGCTAAGCACGCCCACATCGTTCGGTAGACGGTATTCAGTATTCAAGGTGTATCGCCACTGGGTTTGCTGACGCAGTTCCGCATTGCCGCGAAGCGTTGCGGCATCGTTATCCTGTTCGTCGTTGGCGGCGACGAAGTCAGAGAAGCTTAACTGATTCACAATACGCTCGATTGATCCGCGAACCTGGAAGGTCGGCGTGATGTCATAGCGCACATCCACCTTCGGCTTAATGAAATCGAAACTGCGGGAATTGAGTACATCACCGGTTTGATTAATTTCTGAAGTTTCATAGAGCAATGTCGATTCAAGCGTGAGCTTGGGATTGATGCGCCAGTTGTGTATGGCGAATGGTTCGTAGCGAATCTCCTCAACTGTGGAGTTGGCATTGGAAAGATTTACCGGAGCCAGGCCGCCTACTGCATCAGATGGCAACCCCGTGTCACTCTTCAGGCCAAGTGCAAGGGCAGAGTCCAACGTGGTTTGCGCGCGCTCTGCACCGACTTCAACGCTCTGCCCATCAAAAATGTCGAATGTATAGGAGCCGCGAATAATGCGCTCTTCGGTGATGGCATTAAGATCGAGGAACAGATTGAGCTCCTCGGTGTTGTCACCGAAGCGCTGGTAGCGCTGGCGCGTGCGCTCGTTGTCATCTTGATTGGCGATGCCCAGCAGTTTAAAGCGCGAGCCATTGTCGAATTCATATTCGTAATCAAAACCGGTCTCCCAGTTGTTTCTGGGGTTGGGATTGTCTTCTTGCTCTACCAATAGGCCAACTGGAACGGTGCGCAGGTTGGTGGTGACGCGATCGATGCCCACGGGCGCATCGCGCTGTGCCAGTAAACCATTTACCTGCAGCGTGCTGTTGCTGCTCAAGGCATAAGCCAGATTGAAACTAAGCTCATTATTGACACCATCGACGGTGACTTCTTCGATCACGGTGTCGTTCGGTGAAAAATCGCCCAGTATACTGCTCTCGTTGTTCAGGCTGTTGCGGTAGCGGGGTGCGCTGCGCAAGGTGACGGTGTAGTCCAGCGCCCCATTCTGGCCATTGACGGCGAAGGTACCACCGGGCTGTATGGTGTCGTCCTGGGAATAGTTCACCTGCCCCTGGTATGAAAAACTGGTGGACGAAAGTTCTTCAAACAGCACGACGTTAATGACCTGACCACTGCCGCGGACATCCAGATCACCGGAAGTGCCGCGAATAATTTGAATCTCCTGTACCTGAGAGGAGGCGATACGCTGCAGCATTTGCTGAGTCGAGTTGTTCTTGCCTGCGGTACGCTTGCCGTTAATCAGGATTTCGGTAGCGCCGGCTCCGCTTCCCAGGCCGCGGCCGCCGCGTGTTGGGCTGCCAGAGAAGCCACCGGGGCCGCTGCGGCTGGGCCCTCCAGCGTCTTGACCAGGAATCCTGGCCAGCATGTCACTTGCCGTGATGGGCTGCCATTCGGCGAAATAATCAGCGGCGTAGACTACTGTGGAACCATCGCCCACGGTGTCCTGTGCTTGAGTGGCGATGGGGCTGAGGGCGGTAACAGAGACGAGGCAGCAGCCTGCAGCCAGTGGTAGCCATTTTCCACCCCGGCTTTTCATTCTAATTAGAAAACGCATAGAGCAGATATCTATCCCGGCAAAACAACAAGAGGCGTATAACAGAATTCTAGTTTTATCGCAGTTTACTGGTAAAACGTTGAAATTCCTCGTGACTGTTACAAACTGACAAAGTTTTCATCCCGCCAGACCGGCCGCCAAACGGGGCTTTTGACTCTTTGATACAGATTGGGCGAGACCTTGGCGAATTGCTTGAAAGCTGTGCACAATCCCCTTATTTCTTTGGCATTTGCAAGAAGCTGGCGCTATGATGAGGTCAGTAAAAAAATAACCTCAATAAGCTCACGAAATCCTATGCAGACTGCCGAGTCTATCGGACCAGGAGGATGATAATGAAAACAACACGTCGCGGCTTTTTCAAAACCGCCGGAATCGGCACCGCAGCCAGTCTAATTGGCGGTACCGCCATCCTTACGCCCAGTGCCTTTGCTCAAACCCGCCACGCCAGGACAATGGGTGAATTTGATCGAGGCATTATTCAGCTCAGCCAAAATGAGAGTGGCAGAGGACCAGGGCCCAGGGTTCTGGAAGCGATTCGGGCGCACACCTCGAAGCGCGTTGGCCGCGGCTATGCCCCGGATTACGTGCCTGAGCTGCAAGAATCAATAGCTTCTCACTTCAACATTAACAGCGGCAACGTCCTGCTGGCCTCAGGTTCGACCTGGTTGCTGCAGGGTGCTGTGCGCGCTTTTTGTAACGCAGACAAGTCCCTTGTGACTGCGGGTCCAACTTTCTCAACCAGTGAAGGTACGGCTCGCCAGATCGGCGTACCAGTAAACCTGGTCCCGTTAAACGCAGACGCTAAACTGAATCTGCCTGAGATGGTTGCTGTCTCGAAAGGCGCAGGTCTGGTTTATATTTGTAACCCTAATAATCCATCTGGCACTGTGCACGGCCCTGACGTAATCGATAAAACGGTGCGCGCAATCCTGAAGGATTCACCAAGCACTTATGTTCACCTCGATGAGGCGTACATTGACTATGGCGATCCGGCCAAGATTCAAACTGGCCTCGCGTTGACGCAGGAATTCAAGAACGTTTTCATCACGCGTTCGTTCTCCAAGGCCCATGCCCTAGCAGGCATGCGCATTGGATATGCCATGGGGCATCCTGAGACGCTGTCGGCTATAAGCGGCGCCTGGGGCATGGGAGATGTGAATATGCTTGGCGCCATCGCTGCACTGACTTCTTTTGAAGACCGTGAGCATATCGAGTGGGAGCGCGAGGAAAACAATCGCGTCAAAGCATTCACCGTCGGTGCGCTTAATGATCTGGGCTACGAGGTGCCGGAATCTCATACCAACCACATTTTCGTCGATTTGCGCGCGCCGGCTCGAGGCTTTCGTGAGGCCTGCATGAATCAGCAAATCGCAGTAGGACGAGATTTCCCACCTTGGGAAAACAGCCACTGTCGAATTTCCCTAGGCAGTATGGAAGAGATGGAAGTTGCGGTTCGCGTGTTCCGCGACGTGCTGGGCTGATAACCATCGCATCGATGCGGGCCTCAGGCGAAAGCGCCGGGGCCCAATTTTGTATCGATCTCTATTTTCTGCAGCAAATCAAAAAAATAACAGTAGACTTATGACTGACACGAAGCGCCGCTCCAGCAGAGCACTTTTTTCTCCCATTCTGCTCTCAGCCTTTCTGCTTATAGCCGGCGAAGTTTTGGCTCAAGGTGACTACGAAGTGCCGCGAACGGAATGGGGCCAGCCCGATCTGCAGGGTGTCTGGAATTTCTCCTCGAATGTGCCGATGCAGCGGCCCGCGCAGTATGGCTCTCGACAGTTTCTCTCTGCTGCAGAAATCGAGGAAATTGAGGCCCGCAGAGCAGCTGCCGATGCGAGTTCAGACGGGGCTCTGGCCATCGAGGGCGTAGATGAATCCTATAACGACTTCTGGATAGAGAATGCGGGAATTGGCGAGCTGGTGCGCACCTCTCATATTGTATATCCGGAGAATGGCCAACTGCCCGATCTGGTTGAGGGCGCTGTCGCCCGCCAAGGTATGTATGGCGGCGCAACTACCGGAGAGTCACGTCCTGTCCGCATCGCTGCGGGCGGCATCGGCACCGATGGCCCCGAGGATCGCGGTCTATCTGAACGTTGTCTCATCGGATTCAACGCCGGGCCTCCATTCGTGCCCAGTCTTTATAACAACAACGTGCAGATTTTTCAGTCCCGCGAAACCGCAGTATTGTTGACCGAGATGATTCACGATGCGCGCATTGTGCCGCTCTCCGACTTTGCCTCGGATGCTCAAGCACTGGATGAGGAAGTGGGCTTATGGACCGGTGATTCCAGGGGCTATTGGGACGGCGACACACTGGTAGTGGTAACGCGCAATTTCAACGGGCTCTCCGCCAGTTTTGGCCAGGCTGGGACTTCGGCGGACAAGATATTAACCGAGCGATTCACTCGCGTCGATGAACTCACCGTGGACTATGAATTCACCGTTGAGGACCCCGCAACTTTCACCGACAGCTTTACTGGTATTGTGCCAATGACCAAGGTTGGTGGCCTGCTCTATGAGTATGCCTGCCATGAGGGAAATTATGGCATGGTGAATATTTTGCGTGGCGCTAGGGCGCAGGAGCGCAGAGACGCTGAGGGTCAGTAACTGAGGTATTGAGACGCGCTTGGGTGCTCCAGTTCAATAGGCTTGCACTCACTGCATATCAGGCATATCCTGCATGATTATATAATTAATAGTAATTCAAAAAATTAATAAAAACATATAGATAGAAAGGTTAAAGAGGTTGCCGCAATGACTAAAAAAGTTGGACTTAATAGAAGAGCCTTCATAAAGAATGCGGGTTTTACCGCAGTAGCGGGAGCGACCGGTACACTTGCCACTGCCGCTTCCACCGCCAACGCCCAAAGCGGCAACCCTTCGGATAACTATCCCCGCCTTGCCAACGGCATGTACGATTTCGACAAGGTCTACAACCGCGCTGGTCAAAACTGCGCACGTTGGGATTCCCCTCCCCGCAGCTATCCAAACGGTGAATTCAAATTTGGTATGGGCGTGGCCTCCATGGACTTCGAGTGTGCACCCTGTATCACCGAAGCACTGATGGAGCGGGTGCAACACCACAGCTGGGGCTATATGGCCAGCACCGAAGAGCTGCGCGATGAGGTCGTGAAGTGGAACGGCGATTATCACAACAACGATATCGATAGCAGCATGGTGACTCTGTCTGACGGCGTTTATCCTGGCATGATTGCTGCGATGCGCGCGTTCGCGCCCCGCGGCAGCAAAGTATTGATCATGTCGCCTGCCTACTCTGGTTTCTACAGCATGGCCAGCGCTGCCAATATAGATACCGTCGATAGCGAATTGAAATTAGTGAACGGTCGATATGAAGTCGACTTTGACGATCTGGAAGCCAAGATGACTTCTGACGTTCGTGCCCTGATCGTGTGCAACCCTCAGAACCCTACTGGCAATGTTTGGCGTGAGGATGAATTGCTGCGCGCTGGCCGACTGGCGCTGGAGCACGGCATAGTGGTGCTGTCTGATGAAATCCATTCTGATGTGATTCGCGATGGCCAGAAGTTTACTCCGTTTTCCGCTTTGCCAGACCGCGACGTAGTGAATAACAGCCTCACTTTCAATGCCATCAGTAAGACATTCAACCTCGCCGGAATGAAGAACGCGTATTACTACTCCAAGTCTCCAACGATGCTGGAGCGAGTCAACAAGTATCATCGCGCTGAACTTAGCACTTTGGGCGTGGTTGCCAACGTCGCTGCCTACAAGTATGGCCGCGACTGGTTCGATCAGGCGAATGCCTACATGGATCGCACACACACCATGATTGAGGAGTACGTTAAAAAGAACATGCCGTCGGTTGGCTATGTCCGCAATGAGGGCACATATATGACCTTCCTGGATCTATCCAAAACCATGGCGGCAATTGGCGCAGATGAGATGTATAAGTCTCATAACAAGCGTTCGCCTGAACACTACATGCAAGATTGGATGGTGTATAACTCTGGCGTTTACCTGAATCCAGGTTCCAACTATGGTCAGGGTGGTGCCGGACGCATGCGTATGAATATCGCCTCCTCACAGGCGGTGGTTCAGGATGTGCTGGAAGCCATGGCGGCTGCAGTGAACAAGGTTTAATATCACCTGAGTAAGCCTCAAGAGCTTGTTTAAGTTCTGGCATTAACATCATGTCGATAGAAAGGCAGGCCGGGTACATGGCCTGCCTTTTTTTATGGTAGGAAACCAAGAGCTATAGTGATTAAGCGCTTTCATATTGGTGGAAGCTAATAATTGTTTATAAGTCCAAGAGGTTCAGCATGCATTTAGCCATTCGCCAGTTCCGCCTGATAGCTTTAATGCCCACCCTGCTGATCGCTTTCGCGAGTAGCGTCGGCTTGGCCCAGTCGGGTATAGGTAACGGTGATAGCAATTGGATAACCGTTGAAAATGTAAAAAACAGGGTGATACCCTGATTTTCTCTGAGGTGCAGATCGAAGGAGACGGTTGGCTAGTCATTCACCCGTTTATGAATGGTGCTCCCAATGGTGATCGCGTCGTGGGGCGCACTTTCTTGGAGTCAGGCACTAACAGTGATGTTGAAATCGAAATTCATAAGGATATTGCTGCCGGTGAAATGATGATCGTGATGCTGCACAGTGACAGCAACAAAAACGGTGAGTTTGATTTCATCTTCATTGACGAGCGTAACGTGCTGGATCTGGCGGTGTTCGAAGGTGCCATCATGATCGGGCACGCGATACCTGCGCCATAAATCCATGACTGCACCACTTCACTATCAATCGCTAAGCACTATTTCCGAGCAGATTCGGGCCCGGGAACTGTCGCCACTCATGCTCACCGAGCACATGTTGGAGCGGGTGAACCGGCTTGACGCCAATCTGTTGAGTTATGCCACAGTGACTGATGAATTGGCTCATGCCCAGGCGGGATTAGCAGAGCAAGAGATTCTGCGGGGCAACTATCGTGGGCCTTTACACGGCGTGCCGGTTGCCCTGAAAGACCTGTGCTTTACCAAAGACGTAAAGACCATGGGTGGCTTAAAAGTGCGCCGTGACTTTGTGCCGGACTATGACGCGACTGTCGTGGAGAGGCTGCGCAACGCCGGTGCTGTGTTACTCGGCAAACTAAACCTTACCGAAGGGGCCTTGTCTGCCTACAACCCGGACTTTCCGATTCCCAAGAACCCCTGGGGTGAAAACCTATGGTCAGGGGTATCATCCTCCGGGTCGGGCGTAGCGGTTGCGGCGGGCTTGTGTTTTGCGGCTATTGGCACGGATACCGGCGGCTCAATTCGTTATCCCTCAATGGCGAATGGTGTGACTGGCCTCAAGCCCACTTATGGCCGGGTTAGTCGTTATGGTGTGCTGCCGCTTGCCGAATCCTTAGACCACGTTGGCCCCATGGCCCGCTCGGTCGCTGATGCGGCTGTCATGTATAACGCGATAGCCGGCTTCGATGAAAAGGATGAGACCTCGTTAGCAACTGGTTCGGCGAGAATACCCCCGCTAATCGATACAGGGCTGAAAGGCCTGCGCCTTGGTATTGATCGAGCCTGGTCTGTTAACGGTACTGACACCGGCCTATCGCAGGCCATAGAAAAAGCCATCTTGAAGTTCTCTGAGCTCGGTATGGAATGTGTCGAGGTTCAAATGCCGCAGGAGGGCCCCATGGAGTATCGCAATCTATGGTTGCCGCTTGCTGGTTACGAAGCTTTTCAGGTGCACAAAGATTTTTTCCCTAGTCGCGCACAGGAGTATGGAGGGTACCTCAGAGCCGTGCTTGAAATCGGCATGAAGATGAGCCACACAGAGTATGTAGAGGCCACGCGAAAACGGGAGGAGTTCAACAAGCGATTCAATGCTGAACTAACGAAAGTTGATGCGGTGATCTGCCCATCGGGAGGCATGGTATTCGAGGTAGAGAGCGCCGCTCAATATGGTGATGCTGAGGCTATGAAAGAGGTGCTAAAACATTTTCAGGGTCAATTCACTATTCCAGCTGACCTGGCTGGAACGCCAACCCTGTCCTTGCCTTGCGGGTTCAACAGTCAGCTGCAACCCTATGTGATGCAGTTGCTGGGTAATAACCTCTCAGAGGCAACGCTGTGCCGCGTTGGCAATGCCTACCAGGCGGAAACGCAGTGGCATCTCTGTCACCCCGACCTGTGATTGAAATAGAACTGACTTCTACTTTTACCCAATCATCTAACGGGCCCCTAGCCGCTAAATTAAGTTGGGTGAATGGTGAGTCGCTGGCTCTAAATGCCGCGCTCTCAGTCATCTCAACAACCACCTACAGATAAATCGCCAGCAAGATAGGTACGATCCATACAATCAGGCGCAGTAGATCGCACACCCGAGGACTCTTCATGCACGGGCACCTCGAACCGGCCGTGTGGCGCCCCGGCGGAAATAGTGATGGCCTCTCACTTAACGTGCTTTGGCATTGATGCGGAAAATCTAAAACTCACCTTCGGCGAGATCGAAGACCGTTTTCCCACCCGTCAGCATGATTTCCTTGTGCATCTTTGCCCGCGGCAGCAGCTTCTTGAAGTAGAAGCGCGCGGTCTTGATCTTTCCTTGGAAGTATTCGGCGTCGTTGGTGCCTTCTTCCAGCTTGCGATAGGCAGTATCGGCGATGGCAGCCCAGAAATATGCCATGCTGACATAGCCGGAATACATTAGGTAGTCATAAGCAGCTGCCCCTACCTCGTCAGCATTTTTCATAGCCTTGAGGCCAATCTTGTTGGTGAAGCCACCCCATTCCTTGTAGTAACGACGCAGTGGTTTGATGAATTCCTGCATCTTTCGGTTTTCGTTGTCGCGACAGAAGCGGTGGATGATGCGAGTCCAGTAACGTAACTGTCTGCCGCGATCACCGAGCACCTTTCGGCCAATGAGATCCAGAGCCTGAATGCCGGTAGTGCCTTCATAAAGTGTGCTGATGCGGGTGTCCCGAACGATTTGCTCCATGCCCCATTCGGCGATATAACCGTGGCCACCGAATACCTGCAGGCCCAGATTTGCGGCCTCATAGCCAGTCTCGGTGAGGAATGCTTTAGCAATGGGTGTAAGCACACTCATAATAGCGTCGGCCTCTTCCTTTTCCTGTGCGCTGGAATTTTCCGCATGCAGAATTTCTCCCAGCATGGCGCAATAATAGATCATGGCGCGTCCGCCTTCGGCGACGACACGTTGAGTTAGCAACATTCGGCGGACATCGGGGTGGACAATAATCGGATCGGCAGGCTTTTCCGGTGCCGCTGTACCAGATAGCGCGCGCATGGCCAGTCTTTCTTTGGCATAAGTCAGCGAGCCCTGGTAGCTCAGTTCAGCGGCGGCCATTCCCTGCAAGGCAGTGCCGAGGCGGGCAAAGTTCATAAAGGTGAACATGCAGCGCAGGCCACCGTTGGGTGGGCCAATCAGGAAGCCCCGGGCATCGTCGAAGTTAAGCACGGCAGTGGCGTTGCCGTGAATGCCCATCTTGTGTTCGATAGATCCGCAGTTAACGTTGTTGTGTTCCAGAGTGTCCGCTGACTTCTTGGGTACGATGAAAAGCGAAATGCCTTTGGTGCCTGCGGGTGCATCCGGCAGTCGAGCCAACACAATGTGCACGATGTTTTCGGTCATGTCGTGCTCACCTGCAGAGATGAAAATCTTGGTACCGTTCAGGCGATAGCTGCCATCGGCCTGGGGTTCTGCCCGCGTCTTCATTAGGCCAAGGTCGGTTCCGCAGTGGGGCTCGGTAAGGCACATGGTGCCAGTCCACTCACCGCTGGTTAGTTTGCCGAGGTAAGTCTGTTTCTGCTCCTTGGTTCCGTACTGACTTACCGTCTGTTTGGCACCATGACTTAATCCTGGGTACATGCCCCAGGACCAATTGGCCGTGCTCACCAACTCATTGAGCGCAACCGAGAGCGATTCGGGCAAACCCTGACCACCATACTCGGGGTCGCCGGCCAAGGCGGGCCAGCCACCTTCCACGAACTGCTGATAGGCTTCCTTGAAGCCGGCAGGCGTGGTGACTAAACCCTCGTTAAACTCGCAGCCCTTGTCGCCAGATTGATACAGCGGCGCCAGGATTTCTTCGGCGAACTTGCCGCCCTCATTGATCACGGCTTCCACCAAATCGCGGGTAGCTTCTTCCGCGCCAATGCGCTGGTAGTGCTGCTCAGCGTTTAATACCTCATACAAAACAAATTTAATGTCTTTAGTGGGAGCTCTAAAATCTGGCATGTCGGCCTCGTTACTGCAGAAGAGTCATATGTACAGTGTTTATTCTGGCAGTTTGCGTCTCGAGACGCAAAGTGGACAGGCTTTCGAACGTCTGCGAATCTCGCTATAGCAGACAGGAATTACTGCTAATAAAAGCGAATATTTCTTGTTGAGTGGGTCAGGGTCCTGAAACAGTCTCGAGAGCCTGCTCTACCTTATCGAAATGATCAGCATCCGCTGGCGCAAAGCGATGATTGTTGTACTGTATCAGAAATTCCTCAGCAGCCTGCTGCCGCACCGTTCTCGCCAATCCACCCCGACACTATTCCAGCCAATCCGCTCCGTCATAGTAACGCGTGCCACGATGCCCCTTGCGGGGTATGGGAGCAGGAAGTCGCTCCCCCGGACAGGCAACTATGATGAGCGTTCGAGTTCTGCTGGATTTGGGGTTCCTGGTGCCGCCAATGAACTCGGTTATCGGGAGGCGGCCTATCAGTTCGTCTTTGAATATCGTGTAGACAAAATCGCCCACCTTGAGTTTGGAAGGGCTGCCAGCCATGTGGAATTCAAACTCGCTGCGAGAGCCGTCGTATAGACAGTCTATGCCCTCTCGGCCGCGCGAGGCAGGAATAGTTTTGGTGATACCGAAGCGCATTAAAAACTCCCTTGAGATTCAGGGCAGAGCCAGGGCAAACCTGGCGGCGATGGCCGCGGGGGATTCACCGCTTTATCGCATCAATCGCGAGATCTAGTCGGGTAACGCGAATACCCAGATCACACCACCTTGCGGTACGAAGGTGCGGGTACCGCGCTGCATGTCCAGACGTGCAGTCATTCCTGCTGCATCGACTCCCCAGCCTGACTGCACCGCAACATACTGCTTGCCATTCACCGAATAGGTGGAGGGTACACCGATGATTCCTGAGTTGGTTTTAAATTCCCATAGCAGATCACCTGTGGTGGCGTCATGGGCGCGGAACATGCGGTCAGTAGTGCCGCCACTAAAAATCAGGTTGCCGCTGGTGGTGAGAATGCCACCCCAGTTATGCGATGCAAACGTTTGGGTCCAGACCTCTTCCCCGGTATTCATATCCCAGGCCTGAATCTCGCCTATATGGGTGGCGCCTTCCCGCACGGTCATCTGGGTGCGAGCGCCCATATAGGAACTGCCCGGCATGTAAGTTACTTCCCGGCCTTCAATCACGCCGCAGTGATTGTCATTGGCGGGTATGTAGACCAGTCCGGTTTCCGGGTTATAGGCTGCAGGCGGCCAGTCCTTCCCACCCCAGAGCGAAGGGCAGAATGATGTTGTGCTGCCGGTAGTGGGTTTATGGGCAGGATCATAAGTCGGTCTGCCGGTTTCGGGATCGACGCTGGCGAAGGCGTTTTGATAAACATAGGGTTCGGCATCGACGAAATTGATCTGATCAGCTGTTCGCTCCAGCGTCCAGAGATAGCCATTGCGGCCCGGGTGCACCAGGGCATCGATCAGGCGGCCGTTGCGTTCCACCGGCATCAAGATTGGCGTGGACACTTCGTCCCAGTCCCAGGATCCATTCCAGTGGTATTGATGGTGGTCACGAATCGCGCCAGTCTCGATATCCAGCGCCAGCACTGAGTTTGTATAGAGGTTGTCACCCGGGCGCTGGTCGCCGATCCAGGGGCCGGGATTTCCCGTGCCGAAATAGGCCAGACCGAGTTCCGGATCATAATGTCCTGGCACCCACACCGCGGCGCCGCCGGTACGCCAGGATTCACCGGGCCAAGTTTCATTGCCGGGCTCACCCGGCGAGGGCACGGTATAGGTGCGCCATACTTCCTCGCCAGTTTCTGCGTCCAGTGCCACGATGAAGCCGCGAATGCCCAGTTCACCGCCAGACGTGCCCACCAGGATCTTGTCGTCAATGGCGAGCGGCGCCATGGTGATGTAGTAGCCGAAGTTGTTGTCCTGGACAGTGGTATCCCAGGCTTTCCTGCCGGTGGCTGCGTCCAGTGCGACGACCCTGGCATCCAGAGTGGCGGTATAGACTTTATCGCCATAAAGGGCGACGCCACGGTTGGTGCGATGGAAGGCAATGTAGGTTTCCGGCAGATCGTGCTGATAGCGCCACAGCATATCGCCGCTCGCCGCGTCGATTGCATAAACCAGATTGCCCGGCGTGGTGACGAACATCACGCCATCGTTGACGACCGGAGGCGCTTCATGACCGCCCAACATGCCGGTAGAAAAACTCCAGACCGGCTCTAGGTCGGTAACATTATCAGTATCGATTTCATCCAGCTTGCTATAACCCCAGCCATCCAGTGTGCCGCGATAGGACAACCAGTTCTGGTCTTCCGGGTTAATCAGACGTTCGTCAGTGACCACACTATAGTCGGGGATCGGCAAGGCTTGCGCTGCAAGCTCAGTTGAAAATAGAAAGCTGTTCGCGGCTATGACGAGGGCAGGCAGGATATTACGAAAGCGCATGCGGTTCTCCCTTGCGATGTATCTTGTTCTTTCCGGTTTTGTAATCGGGTTACTTTTCAGTACAAGGTATGCTCTGGCCCTTTATTTGTCCAGCTTAGGGGAGCCTAAAGAACGGGCCATTGCGCGGGATAGGGAGGGTGTCAGCTGCGATCTCGGGTCGCCATGGCCCGCAGCAAAGCAGCAATCAAAAACCGTTGCCAATCTGGAGCAGAGCATTGGAATACGGGCAGTCATGGCAGTCGACTTGCTTTAAAAACCTTGAGAGATTGCGATTAAGTATTCTTCAGCTTTTAAGGTATATTTGGATTCTTGGTCAGCCTGAGTGCAGCTGGAAAGGTAGCATTGGAAATGATAATGAATTTATCGATTAGAAGAGTATTGATTAGAAAAGCAACGGCTAAAAAAGTATTGATTAATAACTTCCTGGCGCTCTTGAGTCTATTAACAGGGCTCACCTGCACGACTTGGTCCCACGCTAATGCTGCGGCAGGTGATACTGCCACAGAAGCCAGTGTCACCATCCTTTCTTCCAATCTTGCCAATGGCGCGGCGGTGGGTGAATGGGGATTGTCGGCCTTGGTTCGGGTTGATGGACAGTGCATTCTGTTCGACGCGGGTCGCTATCCGGACACCGTGATTCGCAACGCTGAGGTACTCAATGTTGACCTGTCCTGTGTTACCGATGTGGTGCTGAGTCACTTTCACTTCGATCATACGACGGGCTTGATCCCCATCATCGAGAATCTCCGCGAGATTAATCCTGATGCTATTCGCAGGGTGCATGTGGCCGCTGGGTTTTTCGCGCCACGCCGGGCGGTTTCGCAGTCAGCCATCGCAGCGAACCAGATGATTGATGAACGCAGCCGAATTGAAGCCATGGGAGTGGAATTCCTGGTGCATGACCAGGCCACGGAAATTTTTCCAGCGGTCTGGGTATCAGGACCAGTTGAGCGACTTCATCCTGAAACCAACTATGGCACGGCCCTGGAAGTTTCTCTCGATGGAGAGTGGGTGAGAGATCACCTGCCCGAGAGCCAGGGTCTGGTTATTCGTACCGACCAAGGACCGATAGTGCTGCTGGGCTGTGGTCATTCCGGTGTGGTGAATGCCCTCAGCCAGATTCAGGAGCAAATCCAGGATGAAGCCATTCACGCGCTCATGGGTGGACTGCACCTGTTTGCAGCCAGCGACGAGACTTTAAACTGGACCGCGGAAAACCTTAGAGAAATAGGGGTCCAGAACCTGATGGCTGGGCACTGCACCGGCATCGAGCCGCTTATGCGCCTGCGCGCCGGCTTGAGCCTGAACCGGCGCACGGCTGTGGTCGGAGCGGTGGGTTCGCGCTTTGTGCTGGGTGAAGGCATCTATCCAACTGCTATCGCGATGTAACGCTACCCAATTCAAGATTTTCTATGCAAGATTCATCGTTCTGGGTGACCGCATCGACTTTTTCGCTCTGCTCATAGATTTAGTAAAACAAGGCACCAATAACGATCAGGCCAGCGAGGCCTATTCCAGGTCCATATAGCCAGGTGGCACCGATCCCAAGGTCGCCAGCACGCTCACCGAAACCGGAAAGCTCATATACCAGTCCATTCCAGATGGCGTGGCAGATTGAGGCTGGCCAGACACTGCCGCTGAGTTGTCGAATCAATCCCCAGATCAAACCCTCCTCAGACAGCAACACCATTAGTATGCCTACACTCGATGCGAGTCACACATTCAACCAGGTGTTATTCCAGTCGGTCTGTGTCGTGTCGGTGTGACCAGTCAGCAGCGCCGCACCGGCGATCAGGCTGGCGCCGAGGATTGGCATCAGGACAGAGAGCGCATACAGTGATTTCCTACCCACCACAACACCGAGCTCTGCGTGACTTTGTTTGCCCAGCCAGATGAAAACTGCTGACAGCGGAATGAGAATGAAAGCGCTAACCGCGCCATAGCCATTGGCACTCATGGTAGAGGTGATTTAGATGGCGATGAGTACTGCAAAGGAAAAGGAAACGCTGCGTTGCTGTATATCTTGTAGTTCCAGTAGTAACTTGATCATTCGGGGTGCGCAATCAGTTTCCACTTCCGGGTCCGACGGCCTCTTGCCCACTAGTCCGGCAATTTCCATACCAGCAGCTAAGCCCCGGATATTGCGGCCTGCAGGCCAGAGCGAATAGAGAAGGTGGCGAAATTCACTACTTAGTGAATCATTGCTACCATCAGGCGTGAAAGGGAGAGAAAAATGACTACAACGATTCAAGCCGCTATCGGCACTAGGCTACTGCTGGCACTCACGATGGCTTCAGCAAGCGGGCTGGCTGGTTCCCAGACGCCGGTGGGTGACACTCCAACTACAGCGCGAACAGTGTCCGGCGACTTCATCAGTTGGCGTGAACACATCATTGATGATCCGGTCACAGCTGGCGTCAACTTCAGCGGTAGTGATGGGTTCGTGATGGGGGATATCGATAAAGATGGTTTCGAGGACATCGTATCCGTGCACGAGTCAGATGCCGAGTATGATTCCGGCTCGTTTCTGGATGATTTTGTGCCGCCGGTGGCAGGGCATGTGAGAGTCCATTTTGGATCGAACGATCCGGATAGCTGGATCAATATTACGATTGCGGAAGCCGAAGATGTACCGGCGCCGGAAGATGCCGTCATTACCGACCTTAATGGCGATGGCTGGTTAGACGTGGTGGCCGCCGCAGAGCGTTCCCATCTGATTTATCTTCAGAACCCGGGCCCCAATGCCCGCAGTGAAACCTGGCCGCGCCTGATTCTGCCGCTAACCCGTAACAAGGGTTCTTATATTCGTGTGTTTGCAGCTGACTTTAATGGCGATGGTGTGCCGGACCTGACAGCGCCGAACAAAGGTGCGCAAACCCCTGGCCCCGAAGACTACGCCCGCTCCACACCAGTAGAATTGCATACCCTGCAGGGTGATCCCCTGGACGGTGACAGTTGGCAGGTGCAGGTGCTGGGCAACTACAGTATTCCGCAGAATGCAGAACCTGTGGATATCGACAGTGATGGCGACCTGGATATCATCGTGGGAACCCGCGGCGAATCCCGCCTGATTATTTTTGAGAATCCAGGCGACGGCAGCTTGAATTTCAGCGAACAGGCCATTGGCATTTATGGTGCGCGCATGGCCGGTTTCAATCTTGAGTATGTCGATCTATCCGGCGATGGCCGTCTCGATATCATCGGCACCGCAGCACGAGGCATGGTTTGGATTGAGCAACCCGCGCGCAAGGGGGATGCCTGGAATGCCCACTACATCGGTACTTTTGCACCAGACAGTCATACCGGCTATGCCACGGCAGATATCGATGGTGATGGTGACATCGATCTGATTGCAGGTAGCTACAGCCGCGGTGACCGTACCGGTGACGACGCCAGTGCCAGTGTGAACAGCCCTCTCGGTCGAATCGGTTGGTTTGAAAATCCCGGAGTCGCCGCAGCCGAAGGTGAATGGGCCCGCCATGATATCTCGCGACGAGTTCGCGGTATGTTTGATAAGTTCATGGCCCGGGATCTGGATAATGACGGTGACCTGGATTTCATCGGCACACGCGGCAACAGCTATCCCTACGACGGTGTGTTCTGGTTGGAGCAAGTTCGCAGCAGCGAACCTCGGGCCGCGTTTCAGCGCGCGCGAGCGCAGGAAAGCAATGAAATACCGCTGCCCTGATTGCGCCAGCGTTGAGTTATCTCTGCTAATAAAAACAAGAAGGTCTTAACCAAATGACCAATCAAGCGCTAAAAAACCCAAGGCTATTGCCAATACTTCTGGGCGCCATCGGTGTGCCAATGGCTCTCGGTGGCCTGCAGCTGCTGTTTCTGGGAGGTACGTTCTATTACCTGCTATGCGGCCTGGTGCTGCTGGTGTGTGCCATGTTGCTTTGGCAGGGCGATCCGCTGGCATCAAAAATCTATGGCGGCCTGCTGGTGTTCACCGTGCTGTGGGCACTGTATGAGTCAGGCAGCAATCTCTGGGCGCTGGCACCGCGCATTCTGCCTCTCGCCGCGCTAGGTTTACTCTTTATCACACCCTGGATGCGCGGATCGCTGCACCAGGGCAGGCCGCCACCGCTGTTTGCAGAGACCGGAGCCAAACTCGTTGTGCCAGTCTTTGCCGTGATTTTCATTCTCGTATTTGAAGCAGGCACTGACTACGAGGTCAGTCCCATGCCTGCCCGAAGCGGCGTGAATACGGTCAACACCGCAACGGACTGGCCCAGCTATGGCAATACCCTAGGAGGGACACGCTACTCACCGGTCAGTCAGATCAATGTAGAAAATGCCGGTGATCTTGGGTTGGCCTGGACTTATCGCACTGGCGCAGGCGGCGCCTTTAAGGTAACTCCGCTGCAGGTGGGTGAGCTGCTTTATTTTTGCACCGGTGGTAATCGAGTCGTGGCCCTCGACGCCGAGGCAGGCGAGCTGCAATGGCAGTTTGATCCCTTGATTGATCAGGCACACCTGTCACAAGCACGCTATTTT
>MDTC01035892.1_pt1 | contig 44454 bp, 46 predicted proteins | sample 811181 | NCBI WGS metagenome assembly MDTC01 (sample SAMN05326644, study PRJNA326480) | marine metagenome | isolation source: seawater | place: Pacific Ocean: North | collected 2011 | reverse complement strand
TGTAAGAACGGAAAAATTAATAAAAACCTTGAAAGAAAAAGGAATCCTGGATCAGGATTACAAGGAAGAGTAATTCACTGTTGTGAACAACTCAGTCACAGTCGAATAGATTGCGGGCGCAGGAATCTTCGGTTAGTGGGGTTCTGCAGTACGCAGCGCTTTCTGGCTTTTTTGCAGGCGCTTCAGGTGCTCCTTCAGCAATGGCTTGCGATGCTGTGCCACACCCATGGCCAGTACATCGATAACCACCAGGTGAGCGATGCGTGAAGACACAGGAGTAAATGCCTGCATGTCTTCCTCCATATTGACGTAGATCGGGATACTACAAATCTCGCTAAGTGGCGTATTTTCTGGGGTCAGCCCTATCACCGTGGCACCAGCTTCCTTGGCCAGGTTCACGCTCTGCAGGAGTGCCCGGGTCTGCCCAGACTGGGAGATAGCAACTACCACATCATCATTGCCCAACGAGATTGCAGACATATGCTGGATGTGAGGGTCTGTCAACGCAGCAGTGGAAAGCTGCAACCGGAAAAACTTATGCTGAGCATCGGCAGCAACCGACCCGGAAGCACCAAAGCCATAAAATTCAACCCGCCGCGCACTACTGATTGTGTTGATTGCCTGTTCCAGAATATGCGGATCCAGCTCATCTCTAACAGTGAGTAACGAACCCACCGTGGTATCGAATACCTTGTAACACAGGTCAGCTACCGTATCATCGTCATCAATGGCGAACTGGGTATACACGCTCCCCAGACCGAGCTGCTGTGCAAGCTGTAACTTAAATGACTGAAAGCCATCGAAACCCAGGGCTCGGCAGAAACGGATAACTGTTGGTTCACTAACCTCTGAGTGTGCTGCCAGGTCCACAATACGCATATTAATTACGCCATTGGCATTGGCTAACACGAAGTCAGCTACCTTGGCCTCGGACTTTCTGAGCTCAGCTCTATTGTCCTTAATGCGGCGAATTAGATTAGGCGAATCCACGAAGCACCTGTTAAATTAATGAAGGAGAATGTCCATCAACGCTACTCAATTTAGAGAGGACAAGCACTCTCTTTAAACCACCCTGAAACCAATGAACTCACCTGAAACACTAAGCAGCTTACGCCTATCCTTTGTTGAATCTATCGACGAAATTGGCGCAACTACCTGGAACGACCTGGCGAGCACTGAAAACCCGTTTACTCGCTTCGAGTTCTTGCATGCTCTGGAGCGTACGGGTTGCACCAATCGGCAAACCGGTTGGCAACCACATCATGTGTTAGTTTACTCCGATGACACAAGTAAAACACCGTTGGCGGTTATGCCGCTGTATCTTAAAACGAATAGTTGGGGAGAATACGTATTCGACTGGTCCTGGGCGAACGCCTATAAGAGTCACGGCTTCCAGTACTATCCCAAGTTCGTCACGGCGGTACCATTTACTCCTTCACCGGGCCAGCGCATTTTCACTCGAGACGCCAGTTCACAATCGAAAATATTGAAACTTATTGCAGACAAAATCAAAGAAAAAGCCGAGTTCATCGGCGCATCATCCTGGCATGTACTCTTTCCATATGAGCAAGAACACCAGCTGCTCTCCGAGCTCGATATTCAACCCAGAATTGCCACTCAGTTTCATTGGCACAACAAGGCCTACGAATCCTTCGATGATTTTCTGACAAAGCTAACTTCAAGAAAACGAAAGTCCATTAGAAAAGAGCGTAAACATGTATCGGAGCAGGGCATAACGTTTCGAAGAACAGAAGGCGCCGACATTTCGGAACAGCAATGGGCTGACTTCTTCCTGGTTTACCAGAGCACCTACATGATGCGGGGCATGCAGGGCTATCTCGAGCTGGAATTTTTCCTCGCCATCGCCGAGATCATGCCAGAGCAACTCGTTATGATCAACGCCGTACAAGACAACCGCGACATAGCCGCTGCCCTGTTTTTCAAGAACGACACAACACTCTTCGGGCGATACTGGGGCAGCAGAAGAGACCACCAGTTTCTGCATTTTGAAACCTGCTACTACCAGGGCCAGGAATACGCAATCGAACACCAGCTAAAGTCGTTCGATTCTGGCACTCAGGGTGAACACAAGATACAGCGCGGCTTCGAGCCTATCATCACGCACTCGAATCACTGGATTGCCAACCAGGCGTTTACTGAAGCGATCACCAATTTTCTAAATGAGGAACGGGCTCATATTAAGCACTATCAAGAAGAAGCCGCTTCATTGCTGCCCTACAAAAAAGAGCATTCCGATTAGATTCTATCAAGCGGCGAGACCGTACCAGCATAGTGCCTACCCAAAACATGAGTATAGATCTGAGTGGTCGATAAATCATTGTGCCCCAAAAGCACCTGCACTGTGCGTATGTCTGTCCCGTTATCCAATAGGTGTGTGGCAAACGAATGCCTGAAGGTATGGCAGGTGACACGGTTATCGGTTATGCCTGCCGCTTCGATAGCCACCTGAAGGAATTTGCGTACCCCGGAGACGTGCAGGTGATGCCGGCATAGCTCCCCAGCCAAAGGGTGAGGACACAAATTTCTGGAGGGAAAATGTACGCCCATCCCGAAAATCTATACGCCTTCGGGTATTTGCGGCTCATCGAGGGGCTCATGGAAGGGCCTACTCCTCGCTTATTGTCCTTTTTTGAACCTCAATCCCGTTTGTTATGTGCTCTTCCAACACGGTCTTTAGTTTAGGGCTCAAAATAGTTACACGATCTTTGCGCCCCTTGCCATTATGTACCGTCAGGGAAAACCGGCTGAGATCAATATCCATCACTCGAAGACGCAGACATTCCCCTACCCGAAGACCGCTGCCATACAGAAGTTGAATAATCAGCTTATTACGTCCTTCCAGATGCTCGAGGATTTCAGCAACCCCACCCACTGATAGGACCGAAGGGATAGTTTGCTGTTTAGTGGCTAACTTGAATCCCAGCTTGCCCACCTTCCTTTGCAGAAACTTCTGGAACAGGTATATAAGGGCATTTAGCGCTACCTTCTGCGTATTTGCACTGACGTGTTGCTTAACAGCCAGGTAGGTCAAATAGGATTTGATCTGGGATATCTCAACGGTAGCAGGATGCTCCTTTCCGGTAAAATAGATGAACCGCTTTATCCACAATAGATAGGTCTTCTCAGTGGCGAAACTATAGCGCCTCATTCGAAGATCAGCCCTCACTTGCTCCAGAAATTTGCTATTCAATACACGCTCCTTGCGCACATATTGTTGGGTATTAAGCTTAGTACGGAACTTCAGAAATGCCAGTATTCTCGCTATCAAATTGAGTTTTGCGCGTTTTGCACCACGCCCGAATACAAATTCCCCTATAAATCAATAGACAAGCAATAGAACAATTGTAGATAGAAGAAACTCCATATTTGTGGATACGAGTTCTCACATCCCAATATATCGAGACCCCTCGCTATTCCATGCCCATTTTGAGGAACATCAGGACTATCTATTCCATTTCAAACAGTTGCGGAATAAACTGGGTGATTCTGAACGACAAAACGCGCATGCGTCATATACAAATGTTATGTGTTTCGTGGCGTCGACATCTCGTCGGAAACAGATGTTATATTTAAAAACCACAAGGGGCGCTGTTAGTGAAAACTAGTTTTAGAAACCTGATAGAAATAGCTGGAATATTGGGTGTTATATCCTCGCTTCTATTTGTCGGGATCGAAATACGTCAAAACACTATCGCAACGCGATCTGCGACTCAACAAGCTGTCTATGAAAGCAGCGTGCAAAACAATATAAATATCATGAGCAATCCGAGGTTACGAGAAGTCCTCATTCGCTCAGAACAAGATCCCAACTGGATTAATAATGAACCACGAAGTACTGACCGTCTCTTGTTAGAGCGTTTCTATATAAACCGGTTCAATAATTTGGACAATGTATACTATCATTATCTTGCGGGCACATATGATCCGAGCCTTTGGGAGGGGATAGAAGGATGGATTAATCTCATCAGAGAAGAGCCGCTGATGATTCACTTCTGGAACGAATATCGTGGTACGGACGGCCCGGAATATCGAGAATACATGGATTCAAGTTTAACCCAGAGTAATTTTGATTGAGACCAACACATAACAAGCGAGTCTCTCTAATAGCTTCTTGATGCCAGCCTGTGTATTTTCAACCTGCCAGTGTAAATCTTTCTCGTACAAACAGATGTCCAGGAACCACTTACCTACATCCACGCCTACGTTCACCATCGTTCTTCTCTTTTTAAAGTTTGTCATCGTGACTCTTCCTAGCTAAATGCGGGCTTGAAGCCCATTCGACTGTTCGAGATAAATAACCGGGTCGATCCAGTGCCCTCGCTTGTTAACGGTCTTTGCGGACCTTAAAATCATCGGGCTACTGGATCGGTAACTAGCTGGTAACTGGTTACGGGCTTCACTTTAAACCAAAGAATATAGAATAAGAAATGGGCCGATTTGACCATACAATCAAATCAAGGAGATGCCGCAAGCGGCGCTCATTACTAACAGCGTTATCTAACTGGATAATTCGACAACACAGATGAGAAGAAAATGCAGGTGTTAAAAAATTCAAAAAATGTATTTGCGTTAGCACTAATTCTGCCGATCTGGTTCGTCTCGACGTCCTATGCTCAGACAAAAACCATTAAGGATGGTGTGTATACCGAAGCACAGCTTGCAGCTGGTCAAAATGCGTACGAAGCCAACTGTAATGCGTGCCATGACATAAAATTTTATAGGGATATATGGAAAGGCTGGATAGACAAGCCTCTATTGAACTTTTGGTACATAATTGTTGCAGAAATGCCTGCAGATAATCCTGGATTTTTATTGGATACAGAGTACACAAATATTGTCGCAAATATACTCTCGGAGATGGGTTTTCCCTCGGGAGAGTCGGTGCTCGATCCGAACGATGGCATGGACGAGATCAATATTGTAGCGCCATGATCTGAATGTACGATGACTAAATGAGTATTGAGCTATAGCCGAGGAATTTTGAATGGCGCGACGGGTTGATATCATCGCTAATTGGCAGCTGTTACGCATTAATGGTTGAGATTTACCCAGAATATGACTGACAATTGGCGTATCACATACAACAATAAAATCCAGAGGAAAATGCAATGAGAATTACTAAAAAGGCACTGTGGGCTATTTGTTTGACTGCAGCGGCACTACTGGGCATACAAGCCATAGCCCAAAACGTCGAGCCGGACGAGCTGGGTTTCATCATCGGCCAGCCTGAAGATCTGCTGCCAGCCGATGGTGCCCGCAGCGTGCTTATCTATGGCAACCCGAGCAAACCCGGTCTATATGTCATGCGCATTACGTTTCCACCGGGCGCAGGCAGCCGACCGCACTATCACAGCACGGCACGTTATATCACCGTCATCAAAGGCACCTGGTATACCTCCTGGGGTCCCGAGTCGGATGTTTACGATCCGGACAACATGATAGCGGTCAAGGAAGGCACTTTTATCTACCAGCCACCGGAAGGGCATCACTACGACATGGCCAAGGATGAAGCCGTGACTGTGCAGATTATGGGTATGGGCCCCGTCGTCACCACATCTATACCGCAGAATTAATGTCGTAACGCCTGGACTTTACTCCAAGACAAAATCGCCACCACTCCTGTCCTCGTGTTCGAGAATAGGAGTGGGAGTTCTACTGCCTAGCTGGTAACTACTGGTAGTTTGCCGGGGAGTCCCCATTCCGCCCAGGAACCATCGTATACCGACAGATTCTCATAACCGGCGACATTGGCTGCCAGGGTGAGGATGCACGCCGTAATGCCTGATCCACAGCAGGTAATGACTTTTTTATCAGTCGAGGCGAAGTTGGTAAATATGTGCTGTAGCTCATCGGCAGGTTTCAGAAAGCCGCCATCGAGAACCATCGGAAAGGGCAGATTTTTGGCATTTGGCATGTGCCCCTCTCTTACCTCTGGTCTTGGTTCCGCTTCCAAGCCTTTGAAGCGGCCTGCCGAGCGCGCATCCAGGACAGTGCAATTGGAATCATTCAGTGCCGCCAATACTACGTTGAAATCACAAAACAGGGCTTCATCGAGATGGGCCTGAAAACACCCTGGTTCAACGTCGGCGTATTCGTCGGCCATGTCATTGCCCGCTTCGATCCAGGCTGGCAAACCGCCATCGAGTACGGCGACCTGCCTATGACCCATGGCCCGAAACATCCACCAGGCGCGGGGGCTGGCGTAGAGCCCGACATCATCATAGACCACGATGATGCTGTCCTGGTTGATCCCCTGTTTGCCTACTTCTGCTTCGAACAATTCGGCGCTGGGCATCATGTGGGGCAGTGAACTATTGGGTTTACAGACCCGCTGATCGTAATCGAAGCGTCGTGCTCCGGGGATGACACGACACAATTCGCCCTTATTAATGGACTGGTAGCCTGGCACAACCGGTGGAACCGAGGCGTCCAGCACGACCAGCCGCTCATCGCTCAGGTTTTGCTCGAGCCATTTAATATTCACCAGCGGAGAGTCTATTTGAATCATGATTGAGAGTATCGACTAAAGTTGTAGTAGAAACTGCTGCAGCTTGTCTTTCAGCTTTGCTGTATTTTCCGGCCCGATTCGAATCAGTTGCTTGTGTACTTCCTGCAGGTTCTCGATGCTGGCATCGGCATACAGAAGCATAACTGATGGTTTCACTAGCTGATAAGGCCCTTCCACGTCTGTGGTGCGCAGCACTGTAGTGATGGCACTGCGCAGCGTAGCATCGAAACTCACGTTACGAAAACCGATTTCAGCATAGGCTTGCTGAAACAGCGGTGACAGCGTGCGATAGAAGGCCATAGCCGCGTCGCTATCGATGGAGACAAAAGTATCTACGACCTGGTCGAAGCGGGCATGAGCGCTGTCGTCCATCACAAATAAATTGTCATCGATATTACGCGTTGGCATTTCCTGCTGAACGCCTTTATAGGGTAGCCCGGTTTGTGGGAACTCCCCGCGGCTGATGTTTTCTACAAACACCACGAACTTGCGTACGATCTGGTCGTCCGCCAGCAGTTGCAACAGCGCTGCACCATTTTGTATGGCGCGCAATCCTTCGAAGACGAAATCATCACTGTTATTCAGCCTGGGCAGCTGAATAACATCCGCATCTACCGGTTCCTCTACCACGGCTTCAGGAATGGGCACTTCCTCCGGAGGCTCTTCGATAACTGGCTCGGCACTGGCGATAGTAACCGGTTCCGGTTGCGGCTGGATGCGAATCTGAGGAAGCGTAGGCGTTATTGCCTCTACAGCTTCCGGTTCAGCCGGTTGCAGCGCGGGAGGCTGAATCACTACAGTGGTGGTGCCTGTTGGAGCTTCGAAGGTGATGGCAAAATACACCAATGACAGTAACGTTAATACCGCCACGAGGGCAATTATGGTAAGCCCGGCCTTAGACATAGTTCGCTCCAACCCCTGCTGAGGTGAAGTATTCTGTCACAGCGCCTGAACCGCTACAACAAGGCAGCCCGGCTCGTCACTTTAGGGTCAGCTATTGTCATATTTCGAACACAATTCCAAGGAGCCTGGCAGCATTAGCTAATAGTTGAGTGGAAAAACACAAAAAAACCCGATCACCGTTCAGTGATCGGGTTTTTTAGAGAAAAACGAATAAACGCGTTTCTAGCTTTTGGGAAAACCCAATTCTCCCATGGTTCGGGTTAAATCCCGTCCCGCCGTTGCCGGATTGGTTTGCTTGTCGATCTTCAGGATCGTACCTTGCTTATCGATGTAATAGGTCCAGCGATTTGCGAACCCTGCATCTGATAGTACTTCATAGGCACCGGTCATCTCCTTGGAAGGATCTGACAGGATTGGAAACCCGGCTTCATGCTCGTTAGCAAAAGCCGTATTGTCTTCCAGTGTATCTACACTGGTCATGAAGTATGCAACGTCGAAACTCTGAATTTCTCTGGCACTGTCACGCAGCGCTTTACATTGCATAGTTCAGCCACCGGTAAAGGCTTTGGGAAAGAAGGCAATGACCATGGGTCGCACGCCCAGAAATTGGGACAGGGAATAGGTCTTGCCATCTGATGCCTGCAGCAAGAAATCGGGCGCTTTATCACCCTCTTCCAGTGCTGCAGCAAATTGGCTAGCGAGAGCAAGCGTGGCGATTACAGCCGACAGCAGGACTCGACTTAGCAGCTTGGCAAATTGAGACATAATCTTCTCCTTTATTATTAGAGACCGGCGACCCGCAGGCAGACCACCGACCATCCCTCTTGTACCCTGTGTGGTTGGAAAATTCCAGTAAAAACAGGTCGAGAGAGCGTTTTTCCAACGCCAGGATGATTGGGAATCCTCAGAACAGGGTCATACGGTTGGCGGCTCGCAATAGTTGCTCCGATTCGGTCTGTAGCTCGGCGATTTGACTCTCCAGCTGCTGGTGTTCGCCATTACTCAGCTCGCTACTGGTATCCTTGATGAGCCGCAGTCTCGCAATGGAGCTGGTGATTTGTCGGGTATAACGAGTTAGAAACATCCGCTTGGCATCGCGCTGGGATTGCCGATAGCGGGGATTTTCAACCTGCACGGTATAACACTGGCGCACTACCTGGCCTCGTGAATTAGTCACGTTCTGGCAGCGAGTCTGATTCACGAAGCGACTGGCAGTTCCCTCGAAAGCGGTATAGGGAGTGGCGGCAGCGGACCTGGCCAGGGTCAAGTCTGCCTGTGACTTGCCATAAATCATCGTCAGCAGGCTCTCTGGTTTGATATCGCTGTGCAGTTCTGCAGATTCGATAAGCCGTTCATAAAAGTCGCTAAGATCTTCGGCTGTGTTGAGCAATCCCCGGCCCGACTGGTCCAGCAGGTTCTCGCGGATTACTCGCAGCTTCCAACCGCCAAAATCATCGGCCGCTGTCAGGTACTGAGAATCGGGTAATTCATACACCCGGCTGGAGATGTGGTAGTTGAGTTGTTGCAAATCGTCTACTGCACTCCATTCCTCCAGTTTGCCATTGTTTTCGATCAAGGCTTCGATGATGGGGAATTGCTGTTCGCTGTAGAGACCAGTATTGATGCGGGCAATCTGCAACGCTTCGCTATAGAGACTAATGGCACTGGCATAGTCTTCCAGCTGCCGGTAGAAGTTGGCGAAATCGGCATAGGCTTCGATCAGTGCGGCATCATAGACACCCAACTCACTTTGCATGTTTTCAATGGCACTTGCGCGGGCTGCCAGTTCGCGGCCGATCTCCAGTGCCCTGGCTTCATTTGCTACGCCTGTCGCTTCCGCTACCTGCTCGTCACTCGATGTTGAGGGTTGCTGAGCAAGCACCAGATTTGTCGAAAACACGCACAGACAAACAGCCAGGCTTAGCCCCAAGTATCTCGAATCGAAAGGTTTTAACAGTGTCGGCATTGTTGAAGTCTAATACTCTTTCTGGCAATCACATAGCCACGCTAAATCGTATCAAGTTTTAACCCTTATACCGATATTGACCTGTATCAAAATTGAATCAATTCGCTGGCTTGAAAATGGCCCTGATCTTATTCGAAATTCCTGAATAACAGACTATTTTAATTAGTGTTTTTTGATTCAGCCCCATTTATTAGCAGGGCTGGTGTGACAATATGCCACATGGGTCTAAAAACACCACAAGCCTATAATTACGCTGCCTGAAAATTAGCTTAGGGAGAGCTGTGTGAGCACTAAAACACTATCGAGTTCACTAGGATTGTCGATTTCCCTGTTGGTAGGAAGTACAACGGTTGTTGCTCAAACGCCCAGTGCGCAAGTGGAAGAAATCACCGTCATCGGCCGCCAGGAATTTATCGAGAAGGAATTTACCGCGCGCCGCACTGGATCCAATGTCGATCCGGCCAAACTGATGAACCAGGTCCCCGGTGGTGCAGCCAACAACAACGGTCCATTAACCGGGATGATTCAATATCGCGGCATGTTCGGCCCGCGCATGAACGTGCGCGTGGACGGCATGTTGATTCATGGTGGCGGCCCGAACTGGATGGCGCCACCGCTGCATCATATTCCAGCAGGTCTGATGGAGGAACTGGTGGTCGAACAGGGCATTCCGTCAATTAGTACCGGCGCGGGCATCGGGGGTGCAGCGACTGCGTTGTGGAAACGCCCATCCTATTCCAGTGGTAGCGGCTTGGATTTCACCGGTGACACAGAGGCCGCCTTTGGCTCCGTCGATGACGGTACAAGCATTTCTGGGGTGATTGGTTTTGCTTCGGAAAATCAGCGCATTTACGCCGTGGGCAGCTTCGATGAGGGGGATGATTATGAATCGGCCGAGGGCGATGTGGCTGGCACGGAGTATGACCGTGATGTGTATGGCCTGGGTTATGGATTTCGCAGCGGTGTTCATGAATTCGACATTAATGTACATCGCATAGAAACCGACGATACCGGTTCTCCCAGCCTACCCATGGATATCGCCTTTTTTGAGACCGATGTCTGGAATGCGAGCTACAAAACTGAACTCGGTAGCGCCGGGCTCGAGATCCGAGTCTACGGTTCCGAAATCGAACACGGTATGAGTAATTCACTGTTACGAACCGCTCCGGACTTCTCCAGCCTGATGCTACCCCCATTTGTTGGTGACGATAAACGCTTTGCCGAATCCGACAGTGATGAATTCGGCTTCAAGGTAGCACTGGACTGGGCCGTCGGAAATGGAACTGCCGTGATCGGTATCGAAGGCAAGGATGCAGAACACGATGTGATAGTGACCGACCCTGATTTCGCACCGTTCTACGTCAATAACTTCAACGACATCGACGTGGAGATCCTCTCCTACTTTGGCCAGTGGTCCACGTTGGCAAGCGATCGCTGGTATTTCGAGGCCGGTGTCAGAGTGGAAGAAGTGGATATGAGCGCTGGCATGGTAGATGCCATGCCGGCCGATATGGTGGATATGAACCCGGCGATGTGGCCGATGGGCACTCCCCCTCGCGCTGTATGGATGTTGCGGCAGGGCTTCAATACAGCGGATCGCAGTCAGAGGGACACTAACGAGGACTGGGTTCTGAAAACTCGCTATCAGGCCACTGACAATCTGGTGGTCGAACTCGGCCTGGCCCAGAAGACCCGCTCACCGATGTACCAGGAGCGTTACCTGTGGATACCGCTGGAAGCGAATGCCGGTATCGGCGATGGCAACAACTATGTCGGAAATCCGGAACTGGACCCGGAAGAAGCGGAGCAGATCGAGTTGGGATTTGACTGGGATTTCGGTGACTACTATTTCTCACCCCGCATATATCACCGCGAAGTGGACGACTATATCCAGGGTGTACCGGCCACCAACATGATGGTCATAGCCGTTTCCGGAAATGCCAACGGGGATGCGACTCCCCTGATGTTTGCCAACACCGACGCGGAATTCGATGGTATCGATTTGAGCTTCGGCGCCCGTTTGAACAACGACTGGCGTCTCGAAGGTATCGCCTCAATGGTTGAGGGTGATCGCGACGATATCAGCGATCACCTGTATCGGGTTAACCCAGACAACCTGAGGCTCGCCCTGTATTACGAGACTGCTAACTTCACAGCGAAGATCGAACAGGTACTGGTGGCCGAGCAGGACGATATTTCCTTCACCAATGCTTTCGATCCTTTTAATGGCAATAACTCAGCGGATAAGACAGACAGTCATGAACTGACCAATGTGTTTCTAACCTGGGTATTGGACAATAACTGGATAATCTCAGCGGGTGCTGAGAATCTGTTCGATGAAGATTATGTGGATCATTTATCTGGTTTTAATCGCGTGGTAAATAGCGCCGTGCCGGTTGGTAGTCGCATGTTTGGTCGTGGCCGTAATCTTTTCGGTCGCGCACAGTTCCAGTGGTAAGTAGATTTTCCAGAGCTGACCTCAGAAAATTCCCAACGGGGATCTTCTGAGGTCGCCACTGCTGCTACTGGCATCCTTCATAGCTAGCCCATCAAACACGTTTCAATCCATGCTGGTCGAGTCGCCAGCATAGTGTCGCGATGCGATCCTGCCCGAAGAAGGGCTCTGCTTCGAAGACGAAAGTAGGTACGCCCCAGTGGCCTACCTGATCCAGATTTGCCTGATTGCGTTCGATCTCCTCAAGGTGATCGCCTTCGGGAAGATGGGATTTCATTTCGGTCAGATCCAACCCCGCTGCTGTAACCGCCGTGCCCAGAATGTCATCCCTGTTCCAGTCTCTGGTTCCACCGAAGATCAGGTGAGAAACCTGCTTGGCAAAATCGACTCCCCTGCCCTGGCGCTGGGCTTCCACTCCCAGCTTGGTTAGCTCGTAGATAATCGGCTGCTGCTTGGCGATTTCGAATGTCTGCATGTCCTGCACGACCGGATCGGGATTCGGCCACTGATTCGGCAAACCGAGAAAGTCGGCACGGCGTGGCCAGTCCAGCTGGATATAGCGCGCCCGCTTGGCATTGGCAGGATCGAAAAACTCCGGGGCGCGCACGGCGATAGGCAGGACGGGACGCAGATTAACTGCTACCTGGTAATCTTCTCGCAGCTGCAAGATCTGGGGTGTCGCCAGATAGGAATAGGGGCTTCTGAACGAAAAATAGACATCGATCGATCCCATCATGAACTTATCGTGCCTGTTTCGGAGATTTCATAAAGGCCTGCTAAAGTGACTCCAGCCAGGCATCATCAGATTCCTCGGTGATATCTGCAAACAAGGGAGACGACAGATAGCGCTCACCCGTATCGGGAAGCATCACCAGGAAGGTGCTCCCCTCTGGCGCACTCTGGGCTACCTTGAACGCACCTGCCATGGTGCCACCGGCTGAGATACCGCAGAATATACCCTCTTCGGCAGCGAGGCGCTTGGCGGTGCCTATTGCCTCATCATCTGTGACCTGCACAATTTTGCCGACTACCGATCGATCGAGTACTGCCGGAATGAAATCTGGTACCCAACCCTGAATCTTGTGAGGCGCCCAATCGTTGCCAGACAGCAGTGCCGCAGCTTCCGGTTCGATGGCAATGATCTGGGTGTCTGGACGAGCCAGTTTGATGACTTCCCCCGCACCGGTCAGAGTGCCGCCGGTGCCCCAGCCAGTAACGAAGTAATCCAGTTCTGCGCCAGCGAAATCCCGCAGGATCTCAGGTCCGGTAGTGTTGCGGTGATAGGCCGGGTTGGCGGGATTCTCGAACTGCCGGGCCAGAAACCAGCCGTGTTGTGCCGCGAGTTCTTCGGCGCGTTTAACCATACCCGTGCCTCGCTCGGCGGCGGGAGTCAGGATCACCCGTGCACCCAGCGCCTTCATGATTTTGCGCCGCTCGATGGAAAATGTTTCAACCATAGTAGCCACGAAGGGATAACCCCTGGCAGCACACACCATGGCCAGGGCGATGCCGGTGTTGCCGGAGGTCGCCTCGATTACCGTCTGGCCTGGCTTGAGTGCGCCACTTTTTTCGGCGTCTAAGATAATGGCAATAGCCAGTCGATCTTTCACCGAACCAAGGGGATTAAACGCTTCCAGTTTGGCATAAATATTCTGATTTGCGGGGCCGATGCGCTGCAGCTTTACGACGGGAGTGTTACCGATTGTTTCGAGGATACTATTAAAGATCATGATGTTTCCCTTATTGTTGGCCGGAACGACTCGGCACCGGAATCATAGGCAATTGGTAGGAAAACCGAAACAGGAAATCTGAAATTAATCGGGTCAGAGCAATCCTGGAAGAACGAATCCCAAGCCAGCCTTAAACACATGACAGGATAATGTAGCGAAAAAGCACACAGGTGACAGGCTCCGGAGCCTGTCACCTGTGTGCTGATTCCATTTCCTTGTGCAGATGCAGCGGCACAAGAAGTTCGACATTAGACTTCAGAGAAGAATCGCAAGCTTGCTTGTTCTTAATCGCTGGCACCCACCACTGACTGCAACACGCCGCGACACATTGTCAGCATGACAAAACCTACGAGCTGCGTTACTCTCGGGGATTATTTGCCCACATTTGCAATTTATTGATTAGAGAAGATGTGCCCAAAACAGAGAGGTACCAATAATGATAATTACTCGTCAGCTCATTCGTTCCCCACATCACTCCATCAGACTGATCAAGACAGCCCTGCTGAGCATGATTCTAAGCGTCGGTTTCAGTGCCGCGGCGCAGGACACGCTTGAGTGGACGACCCTGGGTAACGATTTCGCACATACCCGTTCCACAACAGCGAATCAGATTACGGCTGAAAATTTTGCTGACCTGAAAGTCGCCTGGGAATGGGACGGCGCCAGCTTCGAAGCACAGAGTGGTCGATCCACTCCCAGCTTTATTAATGGCCGACTTTACACCGTGGCAGGAGCCCGGCGTCATGTGGTGGCAATCGACCCAAAATCCGGGGCAACCATCTGGTCATACCGTGAGCCCGACACACCGCGCTGGAACTATTCTATGCGGGCCGACTACGGCAAGGGTGTGGGCTATGCCAATATCGATGGCCGTGACATCATTTACATTATTTCACCGGGATTCTTCTTAACGGCACTCGATGCAGAAACTGGCCGACCACTGGAAGGCTTCGGCGAGAAGGTTCCAGTCGAAGGATTTCCGGAAACCGGTGTAGTCGATCTGCTGAAAGATCTGGGTCATCCCTACGATCCCTACGAAGGACTGCCCCTGGAACGAGGTTATATCACCTCTTCCTCACCACCAATTGTAGTTAACGACGTTATCATCGTCGGTAATTCCGCCGAGCAGGGCTATCACCAGTCCCGCATCGAAAACGTACCAGGGGATATTCTCGGCTACGATGCACGCAGCGGCGAATTTCTGTGGAAATTCAACGTGCTTCCCCAGCCCGGCGAGTACGGTCATGAAACCTGGGAAAACGATGCCTGGCAATATACCGGAGACATCTCATCCTGGGCTCCCATCTCCGCTGATCCCGAACTGGACCTGGTTTACATCCCCACCAATGGGGTCACCATCGACTATTACGGTGGTCACCACCCTGGTGACAACCTGTATGGCACCAGTCTGATTGTGCTCAATGCCAGCACCGGCGAAAGAGCCTGGCATTTCCAGATGGTGCACCATGATATTTGGAACTTCGACACGCCGACGGCCCCGATTCTGCTGGATGTAAACACACCCAACGGGATCACGCCGATCGTCGCCCAGGCTACCAAGCAGGGTATTGTCTATACCTTCAATCGTGAGACCGGTGAGCCCATATGGCCAATCGAAGAAGTGCCTATGCCGGCGTCCACTGTGCCCGGTGAGCAGCTTGCTGCGACTCAACCCATACCGACCAAGCCGCCACCGTTTGAATACACCGGTTCCAGCGAAGAGTTACTGGCAGATTTCACTCCAGAGATTCGACGTCAGGCACTGGAGGCAGTGGCCGAGTTCAATATGGGCCCCCTGTTCAATCCTCCGATCCAAGCCAATCACCCTTCGGGCAAGCTGGCCTCACTGATGTGTCCCTCAGGCGCGGTGAACATTACTCACCCGCCGGTGGCCGATCCTGCATCCGGAGTGATGTACATCATGTCCCGCTACAGTTGCGGATCACGACGACTGGTCACGGGCGAGGAAGCGGATACCTATTACGAAGCGCCAACCGGCGCGACGCTATCCCGCTATGCAGCTGCCAGTGGCGGTCCATCGCCACGGCATCCGGCGGGAATTCCGCTCTGGAAGCCACCCTATAGCCGTATTACGGCGATCGACATGAACAGCGGCGATCACCTATGGATGCTACCAGCCGGTTATACCCCGGAGCGCATTCAGAATCTGCCTGCGCTGGCGGGAGTCGATATCGGCAATACCGGTTCAGGTGCGGTGGGCCAAATGGTTGTGACAGCTAACATGCTGATTTATAGCAATATCACCAGTGATGGTACGCCACATCTCTTTGCCGTAGACAAGACCACTGGTGAGGAATTAGCACGCGTGGAAGTGCCGGCAGCGACCCGTTATGGCATGAGCTCCTGGGTGCATGATGGCAAGCAGTACGTCATAATGCAGACTGGCAGCTCGCTCACTGCAATGGCTTTACCAGACTAGAGACTAGAAAAATATCACTAAGTATTGAACAACAATCGAGGAGTCAATCGATGAAGAAAACCCTACTGTTAACCTCTGCTGCTCTCATCACTGCAGCGGCAACTTTTTCAACAATCAATTCGCAAGAGAATGAAATGAGCTTTTTCATTACCAGTGTAGGTTCCGGTGACGGTGCCAATCTGGGTGGACTGGCGGGCGCCGACGCGCATTGTGCCAACCTGGCTCAATCCGCAGGTTCACGTGGCAAGACCTGGCGTGCCTATTTGAGCGCCCATGCCAGCGGTAATTCAGCGGCGATTGATGCGCGTAACCGCATCGGTTTTGGTCCCTGGTATAACGCCAATGGCGTCGAAGTGGCATCCAACGTGAATAATCTGCATGGTCCAAGTAACGGCCTGAGCAAAGAAAATTCAGTGACTGAAAACGGTGACACGGTAAAAGGACGTGGTGATACTCCCAATCAGCACGACATCCTGACGGGTTCCACGCTGGATGGGCGTCTCATCGAAGACGGCAGCAACCATACCTGTAACAACTGGACGGCAAATGGTCAGGGTACTGCTCAGGTAGGTCACTTCGACCGAACCGGTGGTGGTCAGAACCCAACTTCCTGGAACAGCGCACACGGTTCGCGCGGCTGCTCCCAGGAAGACCTGGTCGGCACCGGCGGTAACGGCTACTACTACTGCTTCGCAATCGACTAGATTCGATCAGCAATAAAATGGGAAAGGTGTGGCTGCTGCAGTCACGCCTTTTTTAATGCAAAAGAAGTGGAAGTAAGCCACGCGGAAGACCATGCCTGTACTCCCTAGGGGCTGAAGTACACTCTACCGAGAAACAATCCTAAGCCACATCGAAAGTAGGAAGTGTTATGAAGCTATACGGTATGGAGCAGTCGCGGTCTTTCCGATGCCTCTGGGCATTGGAGGAAGCGGGCATTGAGTATGAGTACGTGCCCGTTAAACTACGCACGGTCGCGGAAGATCCCGATAGTGCACAGCACCCCAGCTATCTGGCAGTTAACGTACAAGGCAAAGTGCCTACACTAGTGAACGGCGATCTGGTTCTCACAGAATCGGTAGCTATACTCTATTACATCGCTCGCCTGGCACCGGAATCTGGATTACTGCCGAATGCCAGCATGGATGTCTATGCACAGCTGGATGAAATGGTTTGCTTCGTTTTGGCGGAGTTGGAACAACCCTTATGGAGCAAAGGCAAACACACGTTTGCATTGCCAGAAGAACAGCGGATTCCCCAGTTACTCGAAACTGCTAAATTCGAATTTTCCAAGGCGATAAATGCCCTGGATCATTTGTTAAGTGACGGAAAGTTTGCGACAGCAGACAGCTTCACCCTGGTGGATATTCTGTTAGCCCAGACATTTAACTGGGCAATTCGATTCGAGTTCGACGTACCCGAAAAATATGTCGAGCTACGTGACAGACATTACGAGCGACCCGCAGCAAAACGAGCCATGGCCGTAATTACATAACGATGATTCGCACCTGTTTCCTGCTACTCATTTCTCTGGCAGGCATCCAAGCAAGCTGGGCTCAACGTCCATCGACACTCGATGCCAGTGCGCTGGACTTCTATCTGATCCAGGCCTTTCAGGCACGCACTTCAACAGAACGCCTGCCACTTAATCACATCGGCGTGCAGGTACAAGAATCCGTCTCCGGATATCTGGTGACCGCCGTACTGGAAGGCTACCCAGCACATGACGCCGGCATTAATAGGGGTGACATAATCGAATCGGTTGATGACCAATCCTATCACCCGGTCTATTCCTTTAATGAGCCCGAACTGGCCGCGGAAGAATTTGGCGCCGACTCATTAGAACATGAGCTGGTGGTGCGGCGTGGCCAGAATCGCATGGTCCTTTCTCTGCTTCCGGTATTTGAAAATCTTTATGACAGTTATCGCACAGCCACGCTGAATAGCATTCAGGAGTTCAGTGTAGGAAACAAGGTCATTGGGTATATTCGCCTATGGGGCCTGTCCCGTAACAGCAATGACCTGCTGAGTCTTAGCAACATCATCGCGCAGCTGGATCACTGCGACGGGCTGATAATTGACTTGAGAAACAGTTTCGGATATCTGGATTTGCAACACCTGGACCTGGTATTCACGGACCGGAGTCGATACTTTGACATGGCTGGAGCCAGCGGTAGTCTGACGTCCCTTGCCTCATCCATTGGCTCGAATATTGATGATCCCTATCGAAAGCCCATAGCGGTGCTGGTAAATGCAGACACCAGAGGCGGACCGGAATTATTCGCCTATCAGCTGAACAAGCTGGGCCGGGTCACGACACTCGGGACTGCCAGCGCCGGACAGTTGGGGGACTACCGGATGGAGTCAACCGACAGCACACCGGTACTCCACTACCAGCCCGCCAATGAGTTACTGATCGATGCATTGCCCTTCGAAGGGCGAGGCCTTGTTCCAGATACCCGGGTGGAATATCCCTACCAGCAGACTACACGGGGCGACCCGCAGTACGAGGCGGCTGTAAGTGCATTGATGGGAACTATTTAGTTACCTCCACCCCGTTCTCTTTCTCAGACTCCCCGCTCCCCTGCCACTGCAGGTCTCGATAATCGAAGTCTTCATCTATAGTAGGCTTGATCACCTTAAAGTAAGGTGATAAATCAAAATCTCTCGGCGTAAAATGTGTGAAGTGGCGCCTGTAAAATTGAGGAACCTCACCATTTCTACCCTGCTCTCCATTGCGACGAGGTAGGATCGGGTAGTCGATAGATTGAAATGATTCCGCTATCAGCGTGGAACAGATAGCCATGGTTGGTTCGCCACTACCAAAACTGATCATCGCCCTACGATAACGGAGAGGCACGGCAGGTTTCTGGATCAAGTAGCGTAGGAGATCTACCACATTCTTTAGATCATATTTGTGACCCAGCTTGGACCTGGCGAATTCGACCAGGCTTTGGGTATCGCCGTCACTGAGTCTCACGGGTCGGCAGATGCGCAGGTTAAGGTCGGCATAATGTTGCAGGCTTACCAACCTTACGCCATGTTTGAGATCCGCTTCGACCAGTGTTGGTTCAGCACAGTCAGCGTCCGACTGCCCGACAAACAGGCAGGCGTGAGACCAGGACGACTGGGTGAGATACTTGATCGCGGTGCTAATGCGCGTATTACCTTCCACGAGCAGAATATCGCCGGTTTGCAAGACGCACGCCACCTTCTCGATAGAAACCGTATCTATTCGCTGGTAACCAGGCAAGGTCTTGGAGAGAAATCTTGCCAGTCGGGTGCCGATGGCTCGATTAATTGTCGTGATCATAGGCGTTATTTACAGCCGAATTGTGCATCCCTGTTAATGGAATGCGCTCTGCTGCAAAACTGTTTCTCCTATTAAATTGGAGCGACACTGAATTGCTGCACTCCTCTTCTTTCTAGATTTGAATCTCGGGTATACTAGCAAACTGCTTTCGTAGCACTAAGTTTAATCGAATCGCATTGAGGAGTAACACAATGACCACGGCTTATAACAAGTTCTTCATTAACGGTACATGGATTGAGCCAACGGGTCGAGACACACTCGACGTCATCAATCCTGCCACCGAAGAGGCCTTTGCAACAATCAGCATGGGCACAGCCGAGGACGTGGATACCGCTGCCAAGGCCGCCAGCGCTGCGTTTCCTGCCTGGTCGCAATCTACAGTCGATGAATGCAAGGCGGTCATTGGCAAGATCATCGAAGGCCTGAAGGCGCGAGGCGATGAGATGGCGACGGCTATCTCCAATGAGATGGGCGCACCGATGGGCCTGGCCAAGACTGCCCAGCTCGGTAGCGGTCTGGGTCATTTCATGAATATTCTCAGTGTGCTGGATAATTACGAGTTTGAGGAAGTTCGCGGTACCACCAGGATCGTGAAAGAACCAGCCGGGGTATGTGGTTTTATCACCCCCTGGAACTGGCCGTTGAACCAGATCGCCTGCAAAGTGGCGCCGGCCATCGCTGCGGGTTGCACCATGGTGCTAAAACCCAGTGAAATTGCACCGGTGAGCGGCTATATACTGGCCGAGATCATCGCCGATTCGGGTCTACCCGCCGGTGTGTTCAACCTGGTCAATGGTGACGGACCGACCGTGGGTGCGGCTATCTCCGCCCATCCTGAGATTGACCTGGTCTCCTTTACCGGTTCGACCCGAGCCGGTCGCCAAGTCGCCAGGGCAGCAGCCGAAGGCATCAAGCGCGTTACCCAGGAGCTGGGCGGCAAATCTGCTAATGTCATTCTCGATGACGTCGCGGATTTCGGCAGAGCCGTAGCCGGAGGAGTTGCCGGCTGCTTCGGCAACAGCGGGCAATCCTGTAATGCACCTACGAGAATGCTGGTGCCTAACTCCCGCATGGCGGAAGCGATCGAGGTAGCCAAAACCGCAGCCGCGAAAGCGACCGTAGGTGATCCCACTGCCGAGACGACCCGGCTGGGGCCTGTTGTCAGCGAACTGCAATTTAACAAAATTCAGGGACTCATCGAAAAAGGCATTGAAGAAGGTGCCGAGCTGATCGCCGGCGGCCCCGGTCGGCCGGAAGGTCTCGATAAGGGCTACTACATCCAACCGACAGTCTTTGCCAATGTTCGCAATGACATGACAATCGCCCGGGAAGAAATTTTCGGGCCAGTGCTTTCCATACTTGGCTACGAAGACGAAGCAGAAGCCATTGGAATCGCCAACGATACCGACTATGGTCTGTCCGGCTATGTGTCTGGAGATCCACAGCATGCACAACACGTGGCCCGGCAACTGCGCACCGGCAATGTGCACATTAACGGTGCCGGTCCGGATTTTTCGGCACCTTTCGGCGGTTACAAGCAGTCCGGTAACGGGCGCGAATGGGGCCTGGAAGGATTCGAGGAATTCCTGGAAACCAAGGCCATGATGGGTGCTGCATGAGGGGAATGCTGTGACTACTGATATTCAGAAAAATGCCATAGACATAGGCATCATCACCAACAACCTCGAGGCGATGCTGAGTTTCTACAGTGAAACCCTTGCCCTGGAACTTGAGGCCGTCATCGACATGCCCGGCGGTGGCGTGATGAATCGCTTCAAGGTGGGTGACAGCATCGTAAAGGTGATTGAAACCGATCCGCAACCGAGTGTCGAAGCAGCGCCGGGGGGCATTCGCGCTGCCACCGGTTATCGCTACTGGACGATTCACGTTAATAATCTGGTAGAGAGCGTGCAGAAGATAGAAGCCGATGGCTACAAGGTCGTGGTGCCCATCAGGGAAATTCGTGCAGGCACCACTATAGCAATCGTGGAAGATCCCGACGGCAACTGGGTCGAGCTGCTGCAAAACGGATAGCCGGCCAGTGCAATTCGACAGGGACTTGTCCTCGCCCCATAAAGCGCTCTTTCTTGCAGTGAGAGAGCAACTGCTGGCGATCGATGGCATTGAAGAATTCAAGAAGGACAAGATCACCACTTATTCCTTCAACGGATCTTCCCTGTGCCACATGCGCACCATGCCCCATGGAATCGACATGGGATTCCTCAAGGGTGCCATGGTGGAGGATAAATTCGGTTTGCTGCATGGAGAAACCAAACGCATGCGGGTGATATCACTCGAAAGCTATCTGCCGGAAGAGCTGGATTACTACCTGGATCTTGCCCTGAAGTTAAATGGCAGCTCATGAATAAGCACCATCAGAACCAAAATCTGTGGAGTAGCCCAAGAGTAGCTGGGGAATTATTGCTTAAGCTGGTGAAAGGTTTGAACGAATAGGAATGACATGCTGGAGCTGCGACCAAACTGCGAACTGTGTGACAAAGATCTGCCGCTGAATTCAAGCGAAGCACGCATTTGCAGTTACGAATGCACGTTTTGCGCAAGTTGCGCGGACAATGTGCTGCATAATGTCTGCCCCAATTGTGGTGGCGGATTCAGCGCTCGTCCCATTCGTCCTGCTAATCCCCACAGAGAAGGTGTCAGCCTGGAGCAGCAGCCGGCGTCGAAGAACCGTAAACAGTGTCCATTCAACACAGCTGAAATTGAAGAAATCTCAGCTACGCTCAGGGATATCCCGCCTGAAGCGCGATGATTACATTGCACTGCACGGTTTAATCACCAATAATCCTGTTTATGTCCACGTTCCTGCTTGTAGGCATTGTAGTCCTGGCATTCATCATCTGGGTGTTCAACCTGTTGGTGAAGGACAGGAACCAGGTACTCGCGGCCTGGAGTGATATCGATGTGCAACTCAAACGCCGCCATGACCTTATCCCCCAGCTGGTGACCACGGTAAAGGCCTATGCCGATTTCGAGCAGGCCACCCTGACCGCGGTAACTGAATTGCGTCGCCGCAGTGAAGCTGCATCTCACCTGGCGGAGAAAGCTGCAGTAGAAGATCAGATGGTTTCTGCGATTGGCAAGCTGGTGATACTGGCGGAAGACTATCCCGACTTGCAAGCGGATACGAATTTCCGCCAACTGCAATCGGAGCTTACCGAGATAGAAGATCATATTCAGTATGCACGGCGTTTCTATAATGGCGCGGTGCGCGTCTTCAACACCCGTATACAGAGCTTTCCCAATAATTTGATTGCCAGGGCCCAGCGCTTTTCTGAAGCGGAGTTTTTCGAAGTGCAACAGACTACAGAACGACAGAATCCTACGGTGGAGATCGACTAAATGAAGCGCCTCATTCAATCGGTACTCTGCCTTGGCTGCTGGATATTTTGCAGCGGCCTGGCTCTCGGTCAGGAACAGATACTCTCCTTTCACAGCGAGATCCGGATCCAGACGGATGCCAGCATGCTTGTCACCGAGACTATTCGAGTACGCGCCGAAGGCCAACAGATACAGCGCGGTATATTTCGCGATTTCCCAACTCGTTATAACGATCGTTTCGGGAATAACATTGTTGTCGATTTCGAAATGTTCACGGCAAGCCGTGATGGTGTACTGGAAACCTGGCGCGTTGAAAATATCAGCAACGGCGTGCGCATCTATCTGGGTAATGCAGATGTATTTCTCCAACCCGGTGAATACAGCTATGCCATCAGTTATCGAACCAACCAGCAGATCGGCTATTTTGCAGACCATGACGAACTCTATTGGAACGTCACTGGCAATGGCTGGGCTTTTCAAATTTTGCAGGCCAGTGCAACTGTCACTCTGCCGCGCAATATTGCAGCCACAGACCTGACCATGGAAGGCTACACCGGCCGCTTCGGAGCATCTGGCCAGGCCTACATCGCATCAGTCCAGGACGGTTCCGCGTCTATCCAGACCACTGCGACACTACCGGGAGGAGCCGGCCTTACGCTGGCTATGACCTGGCCGAAAGGAGTGATTGTTGAGCCCACTGCCGTAGAAAGATTCTCCTACTTGCTAGTGGATAACAGGGGACTGCTGATTGCATTACTGACCTTGCTGGCAGCAACGACTTATCTGTACCTGGCCTGGTCACGAGTGGAGCGCGACCCGCAGACCGGCACTATCTTCCCACATTACACTCCGCCCAAAGGCTATTCACCTGCCTAGGCCCGTTACATATCGAAGATGCGTTATGACATGCAGGTGTTCACGGCGGCTGTTATCAATCTCGCGGTCAAGGGTTACCTGCAGATCACCAAAGGACAGAAAGACTATGTACTGAGTAAAACCTTTTCCAAAACTCACCTGGCTGCTGGTGAGCAGGTAATTATCGACAAGCTGTTTTCTGAAAACGAGGTAGTGGAACTGAACGAGGAAAATCACAAGATCGTGATGAGTGCGATCAAGGGACACCGTAAGGCATTGCGGCGGGATTATCTGGGTGTCTACTTCGCTAAAAATTCCAGCTTTCTAATTCCTTCTGCGTTGGGGGCACTTGTGATGGTGGGAGTTATCGCCGTACTGGATGCCCTAACCATCGCAGTATCGATAATCTTCGGTGTAATTGCCGGATTGCATGGTTTGTTCGCCTATCTGTTAAAGGCTTCTTCGGTGCGGGGCCGCGTGTTAATAGACAAACTGGAAGGATTCAAGCTTTATCTGGAAGTCGCAGAGGAGGACGATCTGAATTTGCGACATCCGCCAGACAAGACACCGGAACTATTCGAACAAATGCTGCCCTATGCGATAGCGCTGGGAGTCGCCGAAGCTTGGTCTGAGAAGTTCACGGCAGTTTTTTTAAAACTGCAATCACAAACCGGGGTGGCCTATCATCCTTACTGGTATCGCGGTCATTTCGACATCCAGCACATGAACGATTTCTCATCCGATGTCTCCAGCTCGATGAGTTCAGTCATATCCAGCGCATCGACACCTCCGGGCTCCAGTTCCGGGGCTGGCGGTGGCGGTGGCTGGTAGCCCAGCTGACCCAGCAATACTGATGTTTTTGTCAGCCTGTAGGCTGGCGAGGGACACCAGAGAAGAAGAATATAAAAGCTCCCACGCGGTATCTCAATGCAAGCAGCTATCAATGCTATTGCAGTTTCACCAAAAAAGGTTCCGAGCATCAGCCCGGTGAAACCTAGACGAGGAATTCACTGGGAACCCCTCATCTGATTTCGTGCAGCTTAGTGGGGGTTAGGGGGGGTATTGAAGATAACTCTCGAGGCTAGTTCGATATCGAAGGCACCACCACCGTCCTGGCCGACATGGATGATAAAAGTGTCTGCATCAGGATGGCTGTAACCTAAAGTAGGCATACCGAATCCGGACACGTCGACAAACTTGACGCTATTGGAAGTGATTTCTGCCAGTTCCATTTCCTGAGCAGATTCGGTGCGCGGTTCCATACCTGGATCCCACTGCTGAATATGCAGAACTAATGATCCGTCTACTTCTTCGATGGTAATCATTTCGAACATGCTGGTGGCATCGTTACCGGTCATGCGCACGGCTGCCATCAGCGAATTTCCTTCTGTGGCAATCCAGTTTTCTTCCAATTGATTCGGTCCCAGGTTGCCTGCCCAGTTGCCGGTCATCCAGTCCAGCTGTTCTATGGTGGCTGCCGGACCGGCGGCGAATGTTGTACTGCTCAGCAGGGCAAATAAGACTATTGATGTTAATTTCTTCATTTAGTGGTTACTCCGTTTGGTGGAATCTTTTGTGAATTATTTAACTTTATCTAACCAGGGGTCCAGGGACTCCCAATTCATGCGAAACATATGCGGGGCACTATCCAGAATAGCGGCATCCAGATCAACACCCGCCTGGGTGAGAGCACCGACTGTTTCGTCGAAGCGATCTGCCCAGCCCAGTTGGTCGGCACCGCCGATGCGCAGGTAGATTGGAAAGCCGTTTAAGGGGCGGTTATCGACTACGGACGTAGCAAGCGCGGGAACGGCGACTACACCCTTGTAGTTTTCCGGATTGCGACGCGCGATTTCCAGGGCAGACATGCCACCATTGGAAATTCCAGCGAGCAACACTTTGCCTGTGGCGATGCTGTCTCTTTTTTGCAGTTCCACTATCAGCTGTTCTACCTTGCCGTTGTTTTCCTCGCCACGAAACGCGCGGTTGTTCGGTGAGATTGGCACCGCGACTGTCCAGCCACGCTGTGCAAAACCGCCCCCGAGCCACATGGAGGTGTCTCTTGAAATGGAGGCATTGCCGGGCCCACCTCCCATCAGAATTAACAATGGTGCTGGCTGATCTGTCGTCTCTGCAGCTTGCACCATGAACACGTTCAAGCGTGATCCATCGGCGAGATCGATGCGTTCCTGGGCATTAGTCATAGCGGGGAGCAATAGCAGCAACAGACTTAGCAGCAAACTTGTTCTTTTCATTATGTCCTCTTGCTGGCTTAGCAGAGCTCAATCCGAAGATTGTTCCCGATTCTTGTAGACTTCGGCAAAACGCTCATGCAGGCGTCGCATGCCACCTAGCCAGCGATCGTAATCATCGGTCTTACGGCGCATATACGTTAGCACCTCCGGGTGGGGCAACACCAGAAAACGTTCTTCACCGAGGGTTTCGATCACCGTGTCGGCTAACTTGTCCGGTTCCAGCATACCATCGAGGCCTGCCACGCCACCATCACCACCGGCAGTCATATTGGTGCGTACCGCCTGGGGGCAGAGTACCGAGACATTGATACCACGCGTACCATAGGTAATAGATAGCCATTCGGCGAAGCCGATGGCGGCGTGTTTAGTCACGGAATATGGCGCAGATCCAACCTGGCTCAACAACCCTGCAGCAGAAGATGTGTTCAGCAGATACCCTTCACCACGCTCCAGCATGGATGGCAACACAGTCCTGGCAGCGAATATGTGTGCCATCACATTGATATCCCAGATTTTCTGCCAGTCATCGGTGGGTACGGTTTCTCCACCCGCCGTAAAGATTCCGGCGTTGGAACAGAACAGGTCGATGTGGCCGAATTGATCCAGTGTCTGCCTTACCAGATCAGTCACTTCATTTTCATCGCCCACATTGCAGCGAATACCAAGCGCTGTGGTCTGCGCGGCTATGTCACCGACAGTAGCGTCGATACCGGACTGATCTATATCGGAGACCACTACTACCCTGGCGCCTTCTCTGGCAAATCGCTCGCAGAGAGCCTTACCAATACCGCTGGCTCCACCTGTAACGACGACCACTTTGTCCTTTATTAACATACCCGGGATTCCAATTTTTTCGCTAAGCTGAAGCGAGCTTGTCGAGCCGCTCATGAATGATCGCTTCTGCCTCATCGACCATGCGGGTTATCAATTCTTCACAGCTTGGGATGTCATCGATTAGCCCCACTATCATTCCAGCCGACCAGATTCCCGTCTCCACATCACCGTCTTCGAAAAGCTCGCGCCCCTTAACACCCTGCACCAGCGATTGAATATCTTCGAATTTGGTTTCTCCAGGTTGTGCTTCTATTTCCAGTACCTGCTCGGCAACACTGTTCTTAAATACACGAGCCGTGTTACGCAGGCTGCGATAGATTAAAGACGTGTCCAATTCCGATGCATCGACCATCTTCTGCTTCACTTTCTCATGAATCGGCGCTTCCTTTGTCACCATGAAGCGAGTGCCCATATTAATTCCATCGGCCCCCATCGCCAATGCGGCGGCCAGTCCCCGGCCGTCGCCAATTCCACCCGAGGCGAGGAAGGGAATCTTCAGACGTCGTGCGGCAAGTGGCAGCAGGATCATGTTGGTCACATCATCCTCTCCCGGATGGCCAGCGCACTCAAAACCGTCAACGCTCACCATGTCACAACCAATACTTTCCGCCTTCAATGAGTGACGAAGAGATGTACATTTATGGATGACTTTTATCCCTGCAGACTTGAACAGAGGCAGAAACGGCTCAGGATTGCGCCCGGCGGTTTCGACTATCTTGATCCCTGAATCGACTATGGCCTGCGCGTATTCTTCATAGGGCACGGGCTTGATGGTGGGGAGAATGGTCAGGTTCACCGCGAAAGGCTTATCCGTCATGCTTCGACAGCGCTCGATTTCCTTGACCAGCTCTTCAGGGGTAGGTTGCGTTAGACCCGTGATAGTGCCAAGCCCACCGGCATTGGACACTGCCGAGGCCAACTCTGCCAGGCCTACCCATTGCATGCCCCCTTGTACGACCGGGTGCTGGATGCCCAGCATTTCAGTAACTCTGGTTTGCATTTGAATCTATTCTCCCTCTTGGCTACCGGCAAGGCCGCTTAAACTGTGGCTTCACGAAAATGGATGGCTAGTTTACGTGGTCTTTGTCACAGCTGTAAAGACTGGGGAATTATCAGGTTTTCTATGCTATATTTGCGAACTTTCAGCACTATCTGCCGCTATAAATGGGGCTCACAGACGATTCTGGGGCCTGGAAGATCTCAGCTATAAAGTTGGTCTAAATGAGCTGCACGACTACCAACACGACTCACCACAGAGCGAGATTGTTGGATACTCTACAACATACTCGGAGAGAAAAATGATACGTAAACTACTGGTTTCCAGTATAGCCGCTACTACCGCTTTTGCAGCGCTGCCTGCTGTTGCGCAGATCCAGAGTGGTCAAGCCGTAATTCAGGAAATCGAAGTTACATCCACGAACCGACGTTCCCAGGGGTTGGCCGATGTCAATGCTGCAGTGTCAGTAATCGGCGAAGAAGAACTCGATCTGATAGGCCACACCCACCACCAGGAAGCACTCAACCGCCTTCCCGGAGTCAATATAAATCGCGGCAACGGCCAGGAAAGCCTGACTTCGATTCGATCAGCAGTATTAACCGGCGCAGGTGCCTGCGGTGCCTTCATGGTTGCCGAGAACGGTATCCCGGTCCGCTCACACGGTTTTTGTAACGTTAATGAAATGTTCGATGCACATGCCGAGAACGCTGAGCGAATCGAAGTCATTCGCGGCCCCGGCAGCGCCTTCTGGGGATCCAACGCATTACATGGCCTGATCAATGTAGTGCTTCCCGAACCCGGTGAAGCTGGTGAGATTACACTCGAACAAGGACCAAGGGGAACCTACCGCGGTCAGGCAGCTATCGGTTATGATCAGGGCGCCTTCAAGAATATTCTGCTGCTGAACGGAATTAGTGAAGAAGGCTATCACGACAACAGCAATTATGATCAGCAGAAAGTTTCCTGGCTCTATTCATATGATATGGGCGACGCACAATTGGACGGTGGTTTTACAGTCAGCAATCTAAACCAGGAAACAGCAGGTTATGTCGTAGGCAAAGATGCGTACGAAGACAGCAACCTCAGGGATACTAACCCGAATCCTGAAGCGTTTCGTGACAACATCAATGCCCGAGTCTGGACATCGCTGACAAGACAATTTGGAGACTGGGAAGTCGTGGCAACCCCTTACTTCCGCGAAGTCAACATGACGTTCATGCAGCACTTTTTACCCGGCAAACCAATCGAAGACACCGAACACCGCAGTGTTGGAATCCAGCTTGCAGCTTACCGCCAGCTGAGCAACGGCGCTAACCTGGCCTGGGGCTTCGACGCCGAAGATACCGATGGTAAGCTCAAGCAATTTCAGCCAAATCCCACTACCGGTTCATTCTTCCTGCGTAATTCCATTCCTCAGGGCATGCACTATGACTACGAAGTAGAGGCGCAACAATTCGCTGGCTTTTTGAGTTACGAGCAATCTTTCGATAGCGGCTGGGAGCTTTCCCTGGGTCTGCGCCTGGAACAAGTGAAATACGATTATGACAATATGATGATCGATGGGCGTACCGACCAGAACGGTGTTGCCTGTCGATTTGGCTGCCGCTATAACCGACCAGCAGATAGCGATGATGAATTCACTGATCTGTCTCCCAAGTTTGGCCTGAGCCGAGCACTAAATGACAATCACAGCATACAGCTTAGAGCTCAGAGAGGCATCCGGGCGCCGCAGGCTACCGAACTGTATCGATTACAGAATGCACAGACCATTGCCGATCTGGATTCGGTAGAACTGGACAGCTACGAAATTGGATTCATCGGAGCCGGCGACAACTGGGACTACACAGTCAGTCTATATTTCATGGACAAGGAAGACGACATCATCACCAACAGTGCAAGAGAGAATCTCAACGGCGGTGAAACTGAGCATCAGGGACTTGAGGTTGGCGTTGGCTTTGACCTTAGCAGCGAGTGGTCACTTAGAGGCACGCTGAACCTGGCTAAACATGAATATGAAAACGAGATCATCTCTGGCGGCACCAATATAGATGGTAAAGACGTGGACTCGGCTCCCAATACCTTCGGCAATCTGCGCCTGACCTATCGGCCTTCTTCACGACTGTTGGCGGAGCTGGAATACGTCAACATGGGTGATTACTACACGAACCCGGAGAATACCGCTTCCTATGATGGTCACGATCTACTGAATCTACGTGCCCAATACGAAGTAAGCGATGATCTTACTGTCTCGCTGAACGTCCTGAATCTAGCCAATGAGGAATATGCGGAGCGAGCCGACTGGACTACCTTCACCGGTGACCGCTACTTCACAGGCCAACCCTTACGAGCCTTCATCTCAGTAAACTGGAAATATAAGTAGCCGACAGGTTTTCAGGCCCGGTAAAAATGCCGACCAAGGGTCGGCATTTTTATTTGATTTTATTGCAGATTTCTCCTAGGGACCCTCTGAGCAAAGCTTATGGTAAACAAAGACGAAACCACCAGCGCATCGGGCTATGAGTCCTTGCTGAAATATTTTTCTCTCAGCGAATCCTCGACACTCGAGCCCATCGCCCACCTGGACGAGGAAATCAACGAAATTGCTCGCGAGAGCGAACACACGCTACGTAGGGCTGCCGTCTTACTCCCCATTACGCGACACCAGGCAGACTACGAGAGTCGCCTGGTTTTAACGGTACGTTCCGAGAACCTGAACAGTCATGCCGGTCAGATCAGCCTACCTGGAGGCACTCAGGAACAGCAAGATCAGGACGAAGTGGCCACGGCTTTACGGGAAACCGAAGAAGAAATTGGTTTACAAGCACATCATGTTGAAGTCATTGGAAGGCTGGGAGACCTGCCGCTTCCATCTGGTTTTCACGTAACTCCAATTGTTGGAGTAATCGAATCCAATCTTTCATTTACTCCTTCTCCTGTCGAAGTTGCAGATATTTTTCAGGTGCCACTGAAGCTCGTACTCGATATGACAGCCTATTCTCATTCGACTATGACTTTTAATAACAAGCCACGCAAGATACTCGAGTTACACTATGAGGACTATCGGATCTGGGGAGCTACAGCGGCAATTCTTTACCATCTTGCAAGAGAGATCAGTAACACTGTGGGAGATGTGAAAGCGAGCACGGGCGAGAGTTGAGCTTACGCTTTTTTTCCAACTTCGACGTTGGCTTCGGCGTCGGCTTCTTCTCGTTTGTTGAATTTCTTGTGACAGACCCGGTTTCGTCCCTTCTGTTTCGCCATGTACAGATAAGCATCCACTTTCTCTACAAATTCCTTTTCAGTGAGTTGATCACCGCGACTGTAAACATCGACACCGAAGCTGGCTTCGATTCCCAGTAGCAAATCACCTGCTTTGATCGGCGAATTCCCAATGATGAGTCTGAGTCGATTGGCAAACCTGGCGCCTTGTTGCAATGTAGTATCCGGCAGGATCAGGGCAAACTCTTCACCACCATAACGACAAGGAATATCCAGGCGACGAATAGTTTTCTCGATCAAGCCTGCGACATGGTTAAGCACCACATTACCCACTTCGTGACCATGCAGGTCATTAATCTCTTTGAAATGGTCCAGATCACACATGATCAGGCAAGTGGGCTGACCAGAACGACGGGTTCGTTCCATTTCCAGGCTCAGCCCCTGGGTAAAATAGCGGAAATTGTTCAGGCCGGTTAACTCATCAGTTTGTACCAGCGCGGCTAACTGCTTTATTTCCTCAGTTAGACGTTTTACTTCGGACAGGTTGGGACACTTATCATCGCCTGCGGGACAGGGGTCAGTCTCCAGATCTACTGCTGATTTAGGGTCATTCATACGAATTGACGTCTTATTCCTAGAAGGTAACTTATTGAAAATACGATATTTTTAGCTTTTTAAGCCCATCTCAATACCTAGTGCTAAACATTAGCACAAAGCCGGAGCAGCAAAAATAATTTCGCCTGGTTTTTGAGAGCTAGCCCATAATTCAATAAATCAACGACTTAGGGCGTTGCCCAAGCTGGAATCTCGCCAAGTACATTGAAGGTAAGATGGCCCAAGGTATACACGAATACTGTCAACAACACGACGGACAGTAAATCAAGCCAAATCCCAGCAATAACCATCTTCATTATCGGCACTCTGCCTGATCCGTACACTATCGCGTTGGGAGGCGTGGAGACAGGCAACATAAATGCGCAGGATGCCGCCAATGTTGTAGGAATAAGAAGTAATAACGGGTGCGCTCCTATGGCCTGTGACAGGCTCGCCATGATGGGCAAAGACAGTGAAATCGTTGCGGTATTTGAAGCTACTTCTGTCAAAGCAGTAATAAACGTCACCGTACTGACTACGATTACCAACGGATTAGCATCGCCCAGCAACAGCTGAAGCTGAGCCGCTATGTAGTTCGATAATCCCGAAGTGCTAAATCCCTTCGCTATTGCCAGCCCACCGCCAAATAACAATAAGATGCCCCATGGCACCTTCTTAGCATCATCCCAATCCATCAGGCGCCCACCGATCTGCTTGCTGGCGGGTATCATGAAAAGCGTCAGCGCCATAGCAATGGAAACAGTTCCATCATCGATCAAATAACCAACCGGTGAGGAACTCATCGAAACCAGGAAGGAATCCAGGTAGTGACTCCACCCGAAAATATCTACATCGGCTCCAAACAGTCTTTCCTTGCGGGTCATTAAGAGTAATGCAAACGTCGCAAACACGAATGCGACGCGTTTTTCTTCTGTGGACATTGGCCCGAGTTTCTGGATCTCGTTATGGATAAAGTCGCGACCGCTAAATGGTGTTGTAGGTGGTAAGGGAAAAATAAAGCGTGTCAACACAAACCAGGCTACCACCATATAAAATGCACTCATGGGCAGTGCGAAGAGCATCCAGCTTGAAAATGTGATCTCGGGCGCTTCAGGAAAAAGCTGTGACATCTGTGTAATTAACACACCGTTCGGTGGCGTGCCGATCAAGGTAGCGAAGCCTCCAATAGAGGCGCCGTAGGCAATACCAAGAAGTAAGGTAAGCGAGAAATTGCTGGCCCTGTCATCGACCAATCCACCTTCGGCTTCGATCTTTCGATTGAGTTCCTCATAGAGAAGAACCAGCGACATACCCATCGGCATCATCATCAAGGCGGTGGCTGTATTGGATAACCACATGGAAAGAAAACCCGTGGCAACCATAAATCCCAATACCAACCGATGCGGCTGACCACCGATTATCCTGAGTATATTCAGTGCTATGCGTTTGTGGAGGTTCCATTTCTCGACGGCGACGGCAATGATGAAGCCACCAAGGAACAACAGGATAATCCAGTCCATGTATTGATTGGCTACATTGGGAAAAATAATATCGAAGTCGCTGGCTGAAAATCCCTCGCTAAAAGTCGCCGTGTCGAGATCGATTCTGCCAGCAGCCGGCAATTCCCGCCCACGCATGATTCCCATCAATGGAAATAACACAATCGGTAGCAATGCCGTGGCGGCTAGCGGGATAGCTTCGGTGATCCACCAGATTGCCATCAACACGATAATGGCTGCCATCCTGGTTACCTCAGGATTACCCGGGTCCAAGTCAACAAATAGCAACATGCACAGAAATACCAATGGACCGAGCCACAGGCCAATGCTGCTTCGGGGAGACACAACGATAGAATCAATCGCAGTCGATTCAGGAGGGCTTGTCATAGGATGCCTTTCATTACTACTGATCGATGGTCTAGAAGATCTCGTCTAGAAAATTTGCCAGTGCTTGGTAAGCACGTCGCTCTGCCACTTCACTATATACTATTCCAGAATCCGGGTCGTTTGCCGCCGGGTTGGTGAAAGCGTGCATAGTGCCACCATAAGCATGGATTTGCCAATCCGCGCCAGCTGCGGACATTTCAGTCTCGAAGTCCGACACCTGTTCTGGAGGAGCCATGGGATCGTCATGACCATGCAGACACAACACCTTGGCTTTGATCGCTTCATTTGCGACATCCCCTGGAGCGAAGATTCCGTGAATGCTGACGACACCCAATATGTCCGCACCTGAGCGAGCCAGTTCGAGTACACACATACCCCCGAAGCAATAGCCCATAGCAGCGACTCGTGTCGCATCCACCTGGGGAACATTACGTCCGGCGACCAGAGCCGCCTTGATTCGTTGGCGTAGCCTGGCTCGATCCGAAGCCAGTGGATTCATCAGCGAAGAATTCAACTCCACGTCGCCATCGGCGCCGTAAATCCCTTTACCATACATGTCCAGAGCGAAACCCACAAAGCCCATCTCGGCGATTCGTTCTGCAGCCTTGCAGGCAAATTCTCTTCTGCCGGCCCAGTCGTGAGATATCAGCACAAGAGGTTTCTGTATATCAGTTTCCTGGTAAGCGACATAGGCTTCCAATACTGTTTCGCCGTCGTTGTAATCCTTATTCTGTGTAATCATTACATTTTCCTGTTTTGTTCCCAGTTGGTTATCTAAGCTGTTCTGGATTAAGCGGGACACCTGCCGCCTTCTTTCCATTTATTTCCGTAACTGCCGCTTCTAATGCCAGGAATCGTTCCGCTGTAGCCGGATGGGTTAGAGAATGGCTGTCTATATTACCCGGATTCTCCACTGCCATGCGGCGCCAGAAAAAACTTGCACCGTCGAGGTCAGTCCCAGTGCGGGCCAGCACGTACATGCCAACATAATCTGCTTCTGCCTCAAATTCCTGTGAATAGGCGCGACCGGTCAGATCACCAAATAAGCCATCGGTATCTATTCCCTGCGTGGTAGCGGCAATATCGATGACCGCACCAATCCAGAAATTCTGCTGACGCTTGGGTATGTGGTCCATGATATTGTGGGCCAACTCGTGGGCAACAACGAGAGCCAACTCTTTATCATCTTCGGTGAAGCGCAGCATACGCCGTGTTATGAAGACGTTATCACCATCAGCATAGGCATTGAGTTCATCCATGAGTACCAGTGTTACCTGGTAGTTACAGACTGCGATAGCTGTGACTTCGAAATCCATCCGCGCCTCGTCTCGGCGAACCGACAGATTAATTGTTGCGTCACTGGCTATTTCTTCCTGTAAGAGATTGTCAAAGATGGTGCTGGCATTGGGACCTTCGACCAGTGGATTGTCATTTACAGCAGTTAAGATATCTCCCTTCTGCAGGCCGGCTCTCTCGGCGGGTCCGCCCGCGACTGCATTAAGCACCGCAACCTCAACACTTAATCCCAGTGCTTCGCGGGCAGCTCGCTGGAAAGTCTCATCGAAATCATAGCCTGTGGCTACATCGAGACCAATGCTAAGCACCGTGTTGCCATCGCACAGGGGAGCTGCAGCCTCCAGCAAGGGGAAGCTCACGTTCTGTATGCGACTGGTATCCAGCACATTTTGCTCGAGAGCGATAGCGCGCTGGATATTGCGCTCCTCAATAAGCGCACGCCCTTCGATTTCAGGACGAGGAGTGACAGGAGTTGCGCAGGCTACAGACAACAACAGAATGATTAAGCAGATGTGTCGGTAAATTCGCCTGCGCATAAAAACTCTCTACAGGCCTCTTTACAAAGTCTCCAGCATGGCTTCGGCCGAACTGACCTTTATCTCGCCAGGTGCTTCAATACCAAGATAGGTGACCGTGCCACCGTCGACAATCATGCCAAACCGTTGCGCCCGGGATCCCATACCAAATCCACTGGCATCCAGTTGCAATCCGATCGCACTGGTAAATTCACCATTACCATCTGCCAACATAAGGATCTCTTCCGCATTCTGAACCTTACCCCAGGCGCCCATGACAAAGGCGTCATTTACAGCCATACAGGCTATCGTATCCACACCCTTGGCCTTGATGGCATCAGCATTGACGACAAATCCTGGCAAATGGGTCATGGAACAACCGGGTGTGAAGGCTCCGGGCACGGCGAAGAATACGACTTTCTTTCCAGCAAAGACCTCATCACTACTATGATCTTTGGGGCCTTCCTCAGTCATCACTTTGAAATTTATCGAGGGAACCTTGTCCCCTACCTGGATAGTCATGCTACTACTCCTTATTGGTATTATTAATGTCAGCTGATATTAGCAAATTCATCGACATATTCGTCAAGATTTGCCGATGTTAATAAAGGGATCAGTGAATCAACTGACCCTGACCCCCTCTAATTCTTTGATACCAAAAAGCTTTTTCACGGAACACCGGTATGATGGACAATGTTTTCTTTGTCGCTTCGAAACTAATTTGGGCAGTTATCTCCCCTGACAGTCTAATTGTGCTGCTGGGAATCGGCGCCTGGTTGAGCCTGATGTTCGGCTGGCAGAAATTGTCGAGGCGGCTTCTCTCCGTGTGCGCTCTGTTGTTATTGCTGGTGGGATTTGTGCCTCTCGGTGAGTGGCTAATTGCGCCTCTGGAAAACCGCTTCGCAGCCAACACGGCCCTACCCGCTGAAACCGATGGCATTATTGTACTGGGCGGTGCAATCTCCCCGACCCATTCACAGATCTGGAACCAGGTTGAACTTGGATCTGCTGCTGACCGACTTACCAATTTCCTTTACCTGGCCAAGCTATACCCAACGGCGCAACTGGTGTTCACGGGTGGCAGCGAGTCAGTAACCCAGCAGCAATTCAAGGAGGCGGAATTTGCTCAGTTCCTGTTCGAACAACTGGGCGTTACTGAGCAGGCCATCATTTACGAGAGTGAATCACGAAACACATTCGAGAATGCCCAGAACTCAAAGAAATTACTGAGTCCGTCTGAGCAACAGAACTGGATATTAATCACCTCGGCTTTTCACATGCCTCGTTCTGTAGGAGTGTTTTGTCAGCACGAGTGGGTGGTGACGCCGTACCCGGTGGACCATTATTCGAAAAAGAGAAATCTGTTGCGCATCGACTTCAATTTTGCTGGCAATCTGTCATTGCTTGGAACCGCAGTGAAAGAATGGATCGGGCTCATTGCCTATCGCGTCACCGGCAGGACCGATCAATTCCTGCCGGGAGACGGTAATCAATGCGGAATCACTGAGAACGAATCCGCTTGAACGAACACTAAGAATCCTAATTCAGAATACTTCGCAGGCGGCCACCAAGTTCCTCTACCACATCTTCCACCTGTTCTACGCCATCCTGCAAACGGTCTTGAACTCCTTCACGTAAATCTTCGAGGTTTGGCAGACTGGCACTGAGGATGGTAGAGCTGAGCGTAGACATCACCAATTGAAGCGCATCGGCCACTGTCGTGGAATCATCTTCGGCACCGATATCGTTAAGCTCAATATCCGGCAGAGGAATCGGTGCAGTCACTATGGCCGCAACCAGATTCAGCTGTGGATCTACTAGAGTTAAGCGGCGAATGATTATCCGTTTTCCAGCTTCGGACTGAGCTACTGAAGCCCCATTTTCTGTCTCACCGGTCGAGTCGGATGAGAGATTGGCGATGAGTGCTCGAATATTGTCGTTGGTTATGCGCGTCTCATAGGTAATCTGAGGTTGAACTACCCGCACTGATTCGATCTCCACCACATCGGAAAACACTGAGCTTGCATTCAGATTAACCGACAGCTCATCCAATTGGATGGCATAACCCGAATTGAATCCTTGCGGGTTTTCTATACTCAATCCACGGATGGTACCGCTGCCATTTAGTGGTGATAGTGATACTGAATTAACTGTGACACTTGTCCCCAGAAGCCGGGAACCAACCACTTCTATGCCATTCTTGACGATGCTGTCGAAGTAGAAAACCCCGACTCCAGCGATTAGCAATACTACCAACACAAACGAAATTATCACTTCCTTTATCATGTTCATCTCACCGCGTTCATGTCGACTTTATCTTGCTAGGGACCCTCTGGGTAGCTACAGGCCTAACTGTCAAATGGCGCCTTGCTTCCTATGACAGTCTCAATCCAGTCTATATGTTGTGAGACACGCTCGTAAATTGCCACGGACCCATATTTGCCCTGGGTTTCCTCAGAAAAGTTATCGCCTTCCACTTCACCAACCGCTATACCTGCCAATCGAAAGCCGAGTTCGGTTTCCAGCAGTGCTGGGCCTCCGCTGTCTCCCAAGCCTGGAATTCCTTCCAGATCCAGGGAATCACCAGAGTGATCCCGCGGATCATCGAAGCGAATATGCAACCGGCGAGTTGTCGAAGAGATCCTATTGTGTGCCCGGCGCAACCTGCCATCATCATACTGCCGCCCGGTAGTACCAAGCCCGAAGAATCCCCAGCCAAGCAGGGTGACCGCCTCACCCTGCTCATCTTCATTCAGTTGCAAGGGCAGCGGGCGAGGCACACTGGACTCTTCACGAAACCGCAGCAGCGCCATGTCTACGTCTGTGGCGGAATCCTGATCATAGTCCGGATGGACGATCAGTGCGTCTATCTCTCGAGTCTGACCTCCGACCTGAACACCGAAGCGACGGCCATTCTCTATAGTATTCGCCAGGGTAGTCTCCTCCGCACAATGTGCTGCCGTTACTGCCCAGCGCCGGTGAATGACTGTTGCTACGCAGACCTTCCTGTTTCCTTGCCTCTCCAAAAAAAATACTGCTGGAAACTGGGTTGACCTGATTTCGTAGCGGCTGGGTGCGACATCGTGCCTGATGATGATGGCCTGGCTACTAAAGGACGATAGCAATACTCCAAGCAAAAACAATTTTGTTTTCAAAATCATTGTTTCTGTTCCTTAGAGTGGTGAAGTTTTCGACGACGCAGTGGGCGCAGATTAGGTTGATAACGCTGCCTCCTGGTCATCCGAAACAATTTCACAATGCGGTGTAGCACCACCAACACAGTTACGATAATGAATGCCAGAATAGTGGCTGCGAGCCACTGTTCATGAGTCCAGCCTGATACATCGATCAACTCTGAGAGCACGCTATTTCTCTTTGTCAGGGATGGTGACGGCTATGGCCAGGGTCGGCCATTATGCGTCATTAACTACGGCTATTACCAGTGCGGTGCCGGTTTGTCGAATCAGACTTCATTGGCGAGATCAGACACCAGCTGCTCTATGTTCTCGATGCGTTCCCAGGGATCATCCATTTCCAGTAGCTGTTGTTGCTGCTCGACCTCGATAGGAATAAGCTCACTAAGCCGCCAACCGAGGTCCCACAGATTATTGTAGTCTATTGTCAGCTTCTTCTGCTCGACCAGGGGATGGTTCTCAAGGTTCTGTAGCAGGTCCGCCAGCGCCGCAAATTGATCATCGAGAAGTATCATCTCCTTGCCCACGCTATCGGTATCACTAAACGTCACCTTGGCGTGCAAGACACCGCTGTCGGCCTGCCAGCACTCTTCAACTCTAAACTTGGACGAGCCCTCTACGGTAATTCCCAACAGTGTGTTCTCCAATTGATCCCAGTCCACGATACTGACATAGGTACCCGTGCGATGAATGGTTTGTTTAGTCCCTTCCTTTATGGTCTCTTCGCCTTCCTTTAACAAGCAAATACCAAATCCGTTATCATTTCGCATGCAGTGGCTGACTAGATCGAGATAACGTCGTTCAAATATCTGCAGGTCCAGCCTGCCCCCGGGAAACATCACGACGCGCAGTGGAAAGATAGGAATTTCTTGCATGTCAGTCATTGCATGATAATCAATTTGCAGCTGAGGCTTATTGATTTGCTCCTCGGTGTGCTCTGAAGTGCGCCATGTCACGATGTCGTTAAAACAATCGAGCACCAAGGGTTCTAGGGACCCTCTGAATTCAGTAGTGATGGGCCATGCTGAAGCGCTTGTAGCAACTTTTCATGAATACCACCGAAACCTCCATTGCTCATTATTACAATATGATCTCCAGGGACACTATTTTCTTCTAGAAAAGTAACTATCTGATCGACATCGGAAAACGCATAACCTGGCACTTTGCTTTCGGCAAGTAGTTTTGAAAAATTGATTTTCGCATCTTCTGGTTTGAACCAGATAACCATGTCAGCAGCCTGGCTGGCGATATTAAGCTCATGTTGGTGCACGCCACTCATCATGGTGTTGGAGCGCGGTTCGATGACGGCAATCAATCGTGAGTCGCGACCATCCGCTCGTAGCTTGGCCGCTATACCCTGCAGGGTTAGTTCGATAGCAGTCGGATGATGGGCAAAATCATCATATACCTTGACACCTTCCACGGAGCCGCGTAGCTCCATACGCCGTTTTACACCTTTGTATTCAAGCAGCGCTTCCCGGGCCGTAGCAACTTCAATCCCTACATGATGAGCCGCCGCCACAGCGGCAATTGCGTTTTTTACATTATGTATGCCGGTCAATTCCCAGCTCACTGCAGCGCGATACATCACTTCACCGGTTGATCCCTGCCCATACTTAATTAACTCAAATTCACTGCCTTGCTCATCTGTCATTAGAGCATTCCAGAACACACCACCATTGGCAGCAAGTTTTTTGCAAACTTCATTTGGAACAGATATGCCAAATTGCTGCCGATTGGACCAGCAACCCTTGCGCAACACGCCTTCGATGGCTGACTCATCATGGGGATAAATAATGAGCCCGTTGCCGGGTACCGTTCTCACCAGGTGGTGGAACTGCCTCTCGATCTCCTCGATATTGTTGAATATGTCGGCATGATCGAATTCAAGGTTGTTGAGAATTGTCGTTCGTGGCACGTAGTGAACAAACTTCGAGCGCTTATCGAAGAATGCGCTGTCATACTCATCGGCTTCGACAACGAAAAATGGCGAATCGCCCAAGCTTGCCGATTGTGAAAAATTATTGGCCACTCCACCAATAAGGTAACCGGGATTCACTTCAGCGTATTCCAGTATCCAGGCCAACATCGCACTGGTGCTGGTTTTACCGTGCGTTCCGGCAACCCCCAGCACCCACTTGTCATGCAATACAAACTGGGCAAGCCACTGCGGACCAGAGGTAAAATTAAGACCTTCGTTTAGCACGTGTTCAACAGCCGGATTTCCCCGGGACAGGGCATTGCCGATGATGACCAGGTCAGGAGCCGGCTGCAGATGCTCCGGGCGAAAGCCTTCCTGTAAGTCGATCCCCTGTTCCTGGAGTTGAGTACTCATGGGAGGATATACGTTTGCATCACTGCCGCTGACACGATATCCCAACTGTTTGGCAAGCACAGCAAGACTGCCCATGAAGGTTCCACAAACACCTAAAATGTGGATATGCATCGGTACCTCAATTTCGCTGACACGTGCAGCACGGAACAGTATTGATAACTACCTGTAGGCAAGCACTACAGGTCAAAATATCAGAATAAAAACACTAAGATTATCGATTGAAGAGACGATCGAATCAATGCACTTCGCATAAGCGGAATTGGATCTACTCACCGACCTACTTGCCGCTCTCCGAATTGTCAGCAGCCTCGCTAACGGGTCGTGCCTGGCTGTCTCTGGATAGAAACATGGCCGAGAGTGCAAAGGCGAAGGCAAGCGCCAGCCAGAGAAAGCCACTGAGCATTGCGCTTTCTCCTTCACCGATGAAGGAGAAAATCGCCAGCAGCAAGGCAATAAATGATACAAGCCAGCAGAGGATTTTGGAGTATTTAGCGAAACCAGATTTCTTCTCTATCATGCAAGCCTCACAGGGAATTCCCACGTATATCTAGTATCGGCATAGAAAAGCATTGCCTAAGTAGTCAGTCAAGGCGGAACAGGCGTTTTTGCCAATCTGGTCCCAGTTTTTACGCGTAATTCTCCCGTTTCTCGCAGCAGTTCAATTGTCGTCAGGCAAGTTCGGCTGCCCTACTGCTCTGCCGCCAGTTCGATCACCAGGTCCCAGTTAAATCGGACGAAACGATTCAGCTCACTGATCAGGATGCGCTCCTGGTCGCTATGAGCACCAAATCCCAGTGCGGCGTCTTCACGGTCGATCGCCGGACCTATGCCATAGCACTGAATACCCCTGTTCCTCAGATAGGCCATGTCGGTGGCACCGGTACTCATGGTTGGCAGAGTGATGACACCGTAGTGTTCACTAATCCCTGCTTCGATAGCGGCGAAGGCTTCCGTGTTCAGGCTGGACTGTCCGGGTGGGCGGGTATTGCGTTGCCCGAGGCTGACATCGACTACCGGGTCATTTACGATGCGGCGAATTTCTTCCATAAACTCTGCAATGTCTTCATCGGGTAGGGCGCGGAAGTCGACACTGGCACGCGCCTCGGAAGGAATCACATTGATACGATAGCCGGCATCGAAAATATTCGGCGACAGGGATGACCTCAACATGGAAGCATGGCGGGGCTCGTTAGCCAGAAAGTACTCATCGGAGTCACTGGCTCTGCCGGGGTCCAGTACATTCAGATATCTCTCGGCTGCATCGTTAGGAGAGATTGAGGCGAGTCGTTCGAAATAGGTGGCAGTAGTTTCGTTCAAGCGTATCGGTGTGCGCCAGTCTGCAATCGCTGCGATAGCCTTGGCCAGGCGGGTTACCGAATTACTCTGCAGTGGTACCGAGCCATGGCCGGCGACTCCGGTCGCCACCAGTTCTACCCGGTAAGGTAACTTCTCCACCGTCTGTATACCCGCGTACTGCACTTCGCGGTTTACTCGCGCGACAGAACCACCTTCGGCCAGACAGAACTCCGCATCGATTTTATCGAAATGTTCATTCACCATGAATTCGATGCCATATTCGGTCGCACCCTCCTCACCCGACTCGGCGAGAAAGATTACATCCCTCTCCAGCGGTACGTTCTGCCGCTGTAACTCCAGCATTACCATCAGGGCGGAGGCAAGATTGTCCTTGTCATCAACCGCACCTCGGCCATATACATAACCGTTGTCGACGGTGGCGCTGAAGGGTGGGAAGATCCATTTCTCCGGATCGACGTTCACTACATCGGTATGCGCCATGATAAGCAGCGGCTCCGTAGTGCCGTTGCCTTCCAGGCGTGCCAGCACGTTTGGGCGCTGCGGGTCGTTGTAAAGCATTTCAACTGGAATTCCCTCCGCTTCCAGCACATCTCGCAGATACTCAGCCGCCGGAAGTTCCCTGCCCGGAGGATCCGAAGTATCGAACTGCAGCAACGCCCGAAAATGTTGCAGAGTCTCGGCTTCTACCTCTGACCAATTGGGGTCGTTAATCTGCGCGAAGGAATTAGTGATGAAGAGGACTGAAATTAAAGGTAAAAATTTGTGCATTATCATGCTCCGGATAAACTGACAATCTGTGGCATAGCCAAGAGTTGATGAGGCGGCAATGACTCTACCACCGCCTCAGAGGCTCCCTAATTTTCCCGGACGTATCTTACCAACTGTCGCGGACCAACTTCTGCACCATAGATATTGCCATACTTATCGGCAGCGACCCCTTCAGCTGCGCTGGTACCACCGGGACTACGGTCGGGGTCCGGAATGAAGCTGAATAAATGCCCGGTAATAGCACTACCTACGCGAATACCGCGACGCCAACCAGGATTAGAGGTAGCACTGGATTCGGAATCTGCCGCATAGAGCACATCGTTGGCATCGATATAGATGCCGCTCAATCGGCCGAACTGGTTCCACTCGTCTATAAAAGTCCCATCCTGCTCGAAGATCTGGATACGCACATTGCCGCGGTCGGCAACAAATAATCTACCCTGGGAATCGAAGGCAAGGCTGTGTGGAGTGCGAAATTTACCCGGTGCCGTGCCTATTGAGCCCCAGGATTCCAGGAAACGACCATGGCGATCGAACTTGGCAATGCGCGCGACAGTGGAAAGGTCAGCATTGGCCCCCTGCCCACCGTGGCCATCACCGACATAGATACTACCGTCAGGACCGGTAACAACATCGTTGGGTGAATTAAGTTCAGGACCAGTCCCATCGCCTGCCACACCGGGAGTACCCAGTACTAACAACACTTCGCCTTGGGGGCTGAACTTGTAGACTGTGTGTCCCTTGCCTGCGGCATCTGGGTTCTGGGCCAGTTCACCAGGAGTCGCCGCGCGGGCATCGGTTACCCAGACATTGCCGTACTTGTCCACGTGAATGCCGTGGGGCCAGATAATCAAACCACCCCCAAAAGAAGTCAGGATATTACCTTGCTGATCATATTTGACGATGGGATCAGCATCAGACAACGCACAGCTGTTACTGCTGCAGCGCTCCGCCAGCCAGATCGATTCTCCATCGATATCGATATCCACGGCGCTGGTCGATCCCCACTCACGATCCTCGGGTAGGTCGAAATAACCGTTGATTGTGCGATAGGGATTGGGATGTTCGTTGGTAGGATTGGTGACCTTCTGAGCCCATGAGTTACCGCTTAAGAGTAATAGGCTGCCCAGCAGCGAAGCGGTTATCCAGCGAATTCGAGCTAAAGAATGCATAGCTTGCTCCTTTTTTGTTTCTCTTCTTAGGGGATTTAAAGAGAATAAAAGCCCGCTGCGCTAATGTCTAGCAGTGATGGCTCCCGAGGAGTGCCTGAATGGCTTATGACTGGGGGCCCTGCCAGCGTTTCACCAGGCCGTGGTCGAGGTCAAACAGATCGAGTATCCTGCCCACCTGGTGATCTACCAGATCGTCGATTGTTTTGGGAATAATGTAATGTGCAGGCATAGGTGGCGCAATGATCGCCCCATTCTGGCTGGCCTTGAGCAGCAGTTCACAATGGCCTGTGTGCAGCGGCGTTTCCCGAGGGACCAGTACTAGGCGTCTGCGCTCTTTTAGTGTGACATCGGCGGCTCGCACGATCAGGCAATCGGCATAGGAATTAGCCACGGCGGACAGCGTCTTCATTGCGCAAGGGGCGATGATCATCCCTTCAGTCTTGAAGGAACCGCTGGCAATATTGGCAGCTATATCATTGTTCGAATACACCTGATCGGCCAGCGCCTTGACATCGTTTGCAGACCATTCGGTTTCGATGGCG
>MDTC01158365.1_pt1 | contig 44472 bp, 45 predicted proteins | sample 811181 | NCBI WGS metagenome assembly MDTC01 (sample SAMN05326644, study PRJNA326480) | marine metagenome | isolation source: seawater | place: Pacific Ocean: North | collected 2011 | reverse complement strand
CCTTCTTTAACTTCTCCACCTTCTTTAACTTCTCCAACTTCTTCTTTAACTTCTTCTTTAACTTCTTCTTTAACTTCTTCTTTAACTTCTTTAACTTCTTCTTTAACTCCATCTTCTTCATTATTTTTTAAATCTGGTATCATAGTAATATCTTCGCTATTTGATGAATTATTTACTTTATCAATTTTTATAATATTAAGTTTTTGATCATCCACAGATATTTTTTCTTCGTCGACAATTAAATCTTCAATCCCATCTGTAAAGTCTTGTTTATTCATCTGAATAGTTTCATCTAATTTATAAATAGTACATTTGTCCAAACCATTACATATTGATGGAACAGATACTTCATAATTAGCAAATTTTGTATTAAATTGTTTAATAATACCGTCATCAATAATAGGACCCGCCTCAATTAAACGATCATATTCTGCCCTTGATAATTTAAGGAAATCACTTTGAATAACTCTTCTGGATGGATCTAGTGCTAATTCAATTGCTATATTTCTTTGTAATTTACCCCAGGAAACCCCTGCTATTCTATGTCCTTCCATCAATTCAGCAACTTTTAAAAAATTTTGTAATGTTGATATAATACCTGCAAAAATATTAACACCTCCAACGGCAGCAGAAGCAATAGACTTACTTTCAGCTGGGACAAACGAATCCATACCTACATTTGCGGCTCCTGTAAGTGTAGATAAAATAATAACTGGAATTGAAAAGCAGTAATACCATTTACGATAACTTTTTTCACATCTTCCATGTAGCCATCGATAACATGAAGCTTTTTCTGACCATTCTGCTAAAAGTGCTTCGCATTCATCCGTCCAAATATTTTCTTCATGGGATTGTTTATCGTCTTTTTTAGTTTTGACATTCTTCATATTTATAATTTAATTTAACATTTTTTTTTGAGACTTTATGACGGAGTATTGTAAATTTGATTTAAAAAAATAATATTAATTTACTATTAAATTACTATTAATGGAAACAAAAATAACATTCGGAAAATATAAAGGTAAATCTATAGAATATATATATAATATAGACAAACAATATATATTATGGTTATGTTCTCAAACATGGTATAAAGAACGACATACCGGTTTATATAATGCTTCAATAAAAATTATGGATAATATTAAAATTGAAAAATATGAAGATAAATTTTTAGTTTATACTGATGGTGCTTGTCCGGATAATGGAACTCCGAAAGCACGTTCATCAATAGGTATTCACTTTTCAGAAAAAAATAGTATCAAATTAAATGATATCGGCGAAAAATTAATACTTAATAATCATTCAAATAATATTGCCGAATTATTAGCTATAAAAAAAGCACTTGAATTATTAATATCAAATAATATTAAAGTACCTATTCAACTATACACAGATTCTTCATATTGTAAATCTATTTTAGATGAATGGTATAATAAATGGGTTAAAAATAATCTTTTAGATAATAAGAAAAATCTAGATATAATAAAAAAGACATATGATCTTTATACTGAAATAAATAATATAACAATTTATTATGTTAAGGCACATACAAACAATAATGATGAACATTCATATGGAAACAGAATGGCAGATAAATTAGCACGAAATGCTATAAAAAGTTAACATTTTGATTTAATAAGTAGTAATAATAATATTATACCAGCGATTAATATATAATGAATATTGTCTAACATACCTTTTTCTTCTTTATCTTTACCTTCATCTTCAGGTTCATTTTTTCTCTCGATACTATTTGCTCCACAATTACATTTGCTCATTTATTATAAATAATATTTTTTTATGCTACCATTTCCGCTTTTAGTGGAGGATGGGAATTATAATTATTTATCTTAAATTGACTTTCATTAATATTATCTATATCAATAATATCTCCATTTATCTCTAATGTAGGAAATAGATATGTATGCCTCTTTAATTGTGTCTCAACTTCATTATAATGATTTGAATATATATGACAATCCCCTAATATATGATATAAAAATCGAGGTATTTTATCTGTTATCTTCCCAATAATATGTAATAAGAATGAATATGAAGCTATATTAAATGGAACCCCTAGAAACATATCTCCTGATCTCTGATACATTTGTCCATCTATATAATCTCCGTCAACATAAATTTGAAAAAGAATATGACATGGTGGTAAAGCCATTTTATCAAGATCAGGAGGGTTCCACGCAGACATTATAATTCTCCTACTTGTTGGATCATTTTTAATAAGATCAATCATATATCGTAATTGATCAACACCTATAGATTCACTTCTATTATAGTCACCACCAAAATTCCTCCATTGATATCCATAAATAGGTCCCAAATCACCTTCATCATAATCTAATCCGCGACTATCCATATACTCTTTAGAAGAATTTCCATCCCAAATATGAACATTCTTTTTTTGGAGTTCTTTATTATTTGTAGAACCACTAATGAACCATAATAATTCCCGTAATATAGTTTTCCATCCCATTTTCTTAGTTGTCAGTAATGGAAACCCGTCCCTTAAATCAAATGACATTTTCTCTCCAAAACTAGAAATAACTTGAGAATTACGTGTATCTCGTTTAGTACCATTACAATATACACTATTCAATAATCTTAAATATTCTTGTTCTCCCTCATTTACTGTTAATTTATTTTGATAAATATTAAATGAATAATCTATCATAACCGAACTCCTCTCATGTTTTTCTGAAGGATTTTGATTTGTATATATTCTAGCTTTACCATGACAAGGTTTATTAAAAATTTTAACATAATCGCCTCCAATAACTATATTAGACTTTACTAATGATGGATTTAATGTATGGTGCCAATGATTAGTTATATTAAATGAAGGTTCACATTGAGTTTCATATATGAAATCAACTCCAACTTTATATGCTTCTTCATATAAAGAAGCTCCTCCGATTATAAAAGTTTCAGGATCATCTTTCATATATTCTGACCATGTGCTTCTATCTAAAGTATGATTACATGATCTATGTTTATCCATAAACTCGGAAAAAGATCTATAAACAATGTCGGGTCTTTTATCTTGACTTATTAATTCATCATAATGATTATTACTTATAACAATATTTATCCTTTTATTTAATGGTTTTTTAGGAAGACTTACCCATGTATTATATCCCATAACAACGATATGTCCAATGGTGGTTGATTTAAACCAATCTAAATCATCTTTTATATGATATATTAATCCTCCATCAATACCAATATTATTCTTATTATCTCGATTAAAAATAATATTTAGACTCATTTTTATTAATTTACTATTATTAATAAAATTTTAAATCAAATTTAATAAAATATATATTTTAAATCATTCCTCTTTATCATATATTAAATTAGGATTATCCTCACCAGTATCTTTAGTATCTCCATCTCTATCTATATCACTTTCATTACCACTATCACTATCACTATCACTAATATCATAATGTTTACCTTCTAATTGATCTCTATATATACCCATCATTTTATTAATATAAACATTATTTTCTTTAAAAATTTCTTTAGCTATATCGGTAATCATATATATTTTAGTGAATAATGTAAAGAAGGGACTACCATGAAATAATTTACTTTTTAATGAGAAATATTCTTCATCGATGTAATTAATCATTTCCTTAAAAGAATCTTCATCATCAATTAATTTACTTAGATTAATATTGTTATAGATATTATCAATGCATTGATCAATATCTTTTAAGATTCGATCACATTCAATATATGTAGAATTATTTGTTAATAAAAATAAATTTGTAAATGTAAGATATATCGCATACTCAATATCAACTATATTATCAACTTGAACATAATCATCTTGTTCAATCAGTTTTCCTCTTCCGGCTGTAATAACTTCATTTTCATTTAAATTTAAAAGGATTTTACGATTTGAATTAATTTTTTCAACTAATGTATTCATCTTTATAATAAATTAATACATTATATTTTCTTAAATAATTTAGAAAAGAATTAGATAAATTAAATTTAAGCTCTAAGAACAGACATCATAGGTTCGAAAATGAACTTAACGCATAGACCAAGGAGGACCGCAAATACGAGAGAGTGGAAGATTAAGAGGTTAGTTCCCTGTAATTTGAAGGAAAGACCAACAACACCTCCGATTTTTTGGAGAAGTTCTTCAACAAATTTGAATGTAGCAGAATTAGCAACGACGTAGAAAAGGACGCCTCCAACTAAAGCAATTTGAACGAGTTTTTCGTTAAATAAACCAGTAACACTTTCGACAACTTTTTGAACCATTTTTATACTTTATATTTAGATAAAAATTTTGAATATTCGTATTAATTAGTATTTTTTAAATATTCTGAATGAATATATATATTTTCAAAAAATAAATAATTATTTTGCTTTAATATTCCATCCATTTGTTCACGATCTTTATCAGATTCTAAAACTATACAATCAAACTTACATTTCTTAAAAATACTCCATATAGGATTTTTTGTATTTATAAAACATAAATTAAAATTTTTGTTAAATCCTTTAATTTCCTTTATTAAATTCTTTTCACGAACTTTCCCATCTATCTTTATATTTTCCATATTCCAACCATTACTCTTAATTATATCCATTATTTCAGAATCTATCCCCAATACTTCAATTGTTTGATTATTAAATATATCACATAATATACCTTGAACTGGATGCGAATCTACATTTAAAGTATTTACAATTTCAGGTATTTTTATTTCTATATTTTCTAATGTAATCTTTATTGGCTTATATAAATTATAATTATGAATACTTAATAACTTAATAGTATCATAATAATTATCCATTGGTCTATCTAAACCCTTGCCATAATAAAAAGAAAAAGCTTCAGAATTTATATCTTCCCACTTAAACCCCCCTTTATTCCAATACTCTTTTGTATGGAATAATGTAGATTCATATCCAATAGCATTATTATCTACTTTATATAACTGTTTTCCATATATATCATATGCTAACATAGATTTACAATAAGTACATTCAATTTTATTTCTTTTCAAAAAATCAAGTTTACGTTTAATCACTTTAGGATTATAAACAGTATCAAAATCTAAATGAAATATATAATCATTACTAGTTAAACCAACAGCATAATCTCTTTTAAATCCATTTGGTAGAATACCTGCTTTATTAAAAAAATTCCAAATTATTTTTTCTTCTTTATCATCTTTAAATTCAATTTTTTCTAAATACTCACTTGAACATATTCTTATATATAATATGTTTTCATGAATAGGTATATGTTCACTATGATCTTCTTTAGAATCATCAATTATGATCCATTCTAATTTATCCTTGGGATAATCAAGTGTTTCCCAATGATAATTAAATAATTTATAAAATTGTGACCAATCATGTAGAATTGTAACAATTGAAATAGAAGGATAATCAGACATTAATAATAATAATAAAGTAATATATCTCTTTAAATAAACGTTAATATTCTATTTTTTTATGTCCAGATTCTTTTAAAAAAGCTTCAGGTATATCGTCGGAACAATTTAATATTTTTTCTCTTAAATAACATACAAATGTTAAGCGTGTATATTTATTATTTAATCCAACTGTCCCTACTTCTGGATTATCTTTAAAAGCATAATCAATTGTATCATTATATAATTTATCTTCTTCTGTTTCATATATTTCTGTGTTTGAATGCCATTGATGTACATCCATGGCCAAGAAATCTCCCGATCTAACATCCACTCCAACTCCAAATTGAGGAAATACAGTATAGCCCCCATGATACTTACCACGTTCAATTACAGTTAAATTTCCAAAACCACCTTTAAAGTCACCGGCATCTCTATGTAGAGCCGTTCTAAAATTTCTATTGATTGTAATCGTTGAAAAAGATGTTTCTGGAATTTTAAGATGGGGTTTTTGATTTGCCCTTTCTAATTGTTTTTCATGGGCAGAGGGTATCAGTTTTTTAAAAAGAGCATCTATTCGCTGTATAAAAGGTAATCCATCTTTATATTTATCGTAATTTGTTCTTGTAAAGTGTGTTAATCGACATGGCAATTTACAAAAATTACTTGATGATTCATAAAAACCAATTGGATTTGATGCGACTTGATTATTTACTTTCATTTTTGATATTCCTCCTTCAGACTTAATATATAACATCATTAAATCCTCTTTAGAACTATCATCTGAATATGTTATATTTAATTCTTGTAATTTTCCTTTTATCTCTTCAATTGATAATTTTTCTAAATCTTCTTTTAATTTATTTCCAACAGGATTTAAATAACCGGTTGACCATTTACTTGTATTTATTATATTTCGTTTTTTCCAATATATACTTTCAGTATCTATGGGACCGGCTGAAGCCCCTCTCCCACGACTAGGTTTTGCTAAATCCTTATAAGAACTCCAACCATTCCTTAATAATGATGTCTTAATACTATTTCTTCTAAATTTTAATAATAGTTTTTCACTTCCATCGTCATCTTTATAATATACATCAACGTTATAGTTTATTACAGGTAGTTTCATGTGTGAATTATCAATCCATTTTCCTTCAAGTTTAGATGTCTCTTCATCGGTTAATACTTTATTAATAACTAATTTTTTAGGTCTAGGCATATAATAAAAGAAAGAAAAAAATTTTAAATTTTAACGAATAAATTACATTTTTTTAATAAAAAATAAAAGCAATATCACTATAACAATTAGTAAACCATATTTAAAATAATCTTTATATTTGTCTTGATCTTTTAACCTTTGACTCTTAAAAATATCATAATATTTATCATATAATTCTTCATGAGAATATTCTTTTTCACCTTTAAATTTATTTACTGAATTATGAATATCAAATAACCATTCAATTAAATCATCCTTAGAATCTAATTTTATTGGATTATTTTTTAAATTTTCTTTATAGTGTTCTCTACATATAGGACATGGAATAGTAAATTTTAGAGAATCAAATAATTTATGAAAATTTTCTTTATCTTCTTTTGTTGGATTATTTGGATAATTAAATGTTATTGTATGTAAAAATAACCATGCGGAAGGTCCCCAAATTTTTGGATCCATTGTATAATATTATAAATATATATTATTTAAACAAAAAAAAACAATATTGAGTATGGATACTAAAGATATATCAAAAAATTATTGTAATAATTGCGGCAATTATGGTCACTTATATAAAAATTGCAGACATCCTATATTAAGTTATGGTATTATTCTATACCATCGATGTAAAGATACAGAGGAAATTAAAATTGTAATGATAGAAAGAAAAGATTCATTAGCTTATATAGAATTTTTGAGAGGTAAATATGGATCAATATATAATCTTAAATATATTCAATTATTATTTAGTCGTATGTCCTTCGATGAAATAGAACGGATTAAAAAGAATGATTTTGATACATTATGGAAAGAATTATGGATCCATACTGAAACAATTAATTATAGAATAAAAAAAGAATATACTAAAAGTAAAGCAAACTTTATTTCTATTAAAAATGGTTATAAAATAAAAGAAAAAAACATAAATTTTGAATATTTATCAGACTCAGTAAAACAAAAATATACTTCGAATGAATGGGAAATTCCAAAAGGTAGAAGAAATAACCTTGAAACAAATAAACAGTGTGCTATAAGGGAGTTTAAAGAGGAAACAAATATTAATATAGAATCATTGAATATTATTAATAATGTTATACCTATAATTGAAGAGTATGAAGGTATTAATCGTGTCCGATATAAACATATTTATTATATAAGTGAAGCAGAAGAAGAATTCACATTAAAAGTTGACATGGATAACAAAGATCAATATACTGAAATAAAAAATATTGAATGGTTAAATGAAGAAAATTCGGGTAGTAAAATAAGAGATTATGATAATAAAAAACATGAAGTCATTAATACATTTTTTAATTTCATAAAAAATTTTCATAAACATGTTACTCTTGAAAAATAATTTTATATTTATAGATAATATAATGGGTGATATTTTGATTGACAAAATAGATGAAGGAATCTTTAAGAAATATGAAAATATTTATAATAGAAATAAAGAAAAAGTAAATAAAAAAGAGATTGATGAACTTCAATATGGTTTAAATAAATTTGAGATTAATCGTATGCCCGATAAGAATGACCCTAAATTCATATATGAATTAACTCGACAACTTCAAATATATCATTGTAAGTCATCCTTTAATATTAAAGATATTCAGAAGAAGTGTAATATAGATAATTTTGAATTATCAAACAATCAGCAATTTTTAAAAAATTTTATAAATGATGAAACACCTTATAATGGATTACTTATTTTTCATGGGGTTGGTGTTGGAAAGACATGTTCAGCAATTAATATAAGTAGTTCTTTTATTGATTCTAAGAAAGATGATAAAAAGATTATAGCATTAGTTTCAAAAAATATTCAACAAAATTGGCTTAATACTGTTTATAATCCAAATAAGATTGGTAATCAATGTTCCGAAGATATTAGTACTCGTATAGAGGATGAATTAAAAGAGTCAAATAAAAAACCATCAAAATATAAGGTCCGTCGAACAATAAAAGAATATTATGAATTCTATGGTTATTTAGAATTTTCAAATAAACTTAAACGTTTAAGGGATATTCGTATTGGTAATAGAGAATTAGACAAAAATGAAAAAGAATTAATTCTAAAACAAGTCATACGAGAATATTGCTCAGATAGAATTATGATTATTGATGAAGTCCATAATTTAAGAGAAGAAAAAGACAGTACTGAAGATGAAAATGAAGATGATAAAGAAAAAGCTTTGAAAACTAAAAAAGAAAGGGAAAATGCCAGGACTATATTAAAAAAAGTTGTCAAATACAGTCAAAATATGAAATTAATAATTATGTCAGCAACACCAATGTTTAATAAATCAAAAGAAATAGTATGGTTAATGAATCTATTACTATCAAATGACAAAAGGCCATTATTAAAATACAAAGACTTATTTATAAATGAGAATGATGAAGATATATTAACTGATAGAGGGGAAAATTTATTAAATAAAAAATGTTCTGGTTATATATCTTATTTAAGAGGGGAAAATCCTATTTCCTTTCCAATACGATTATATCCAAATGATAAGAATAGTATTAATCGGGGGAAAAATAATTATCCAACAATCAATTTATTTAATGAAAGTCCAATTACATCTTATAAGTTTTCATTTATGGATTTATATTTTAATAAAATGATCGATGAAGGGTCTCAATGTTTTTATTATAAAGAATTTATTAAATCATTAGCAAAAAAAGAAGAAATCCCTATATCAGAAAGAAAAGTTGGTATTCAATTATCAAATATAGTATACTCTATTGATAAGAAAAAAATAAATATTAAAAATGTATATGGAGAAAGGGGATTTAATAATTTTATGGATGAGAATGTCAAAAAATTTAGTTATAAAGAATCAAGTGAACCTATCTTTGATATAAATAATGGAATATTAGAATCTATGTCTGCTAAATTAACTAATATATTAACCGGATTAAAAGAGAATAAATCTAAAGGTATTATCTTTATTTATTCCGATTATATCTATTCAGGTGTATTACCAATTGCTTTAGCATTAGAACATATAGGGTTTGAAAAATTTGGTGGTAAAAATATTTTAGATTATCCAGAATGGAAAAAAAATAGTGAAAATACAAAATCAGAACCAATTGATTTTCAATGGAATGTAAGAGAGAACAAAACGACCGATGTATTTAATAGAGCAAGATATATTATATTATCGGGTAATAAAAACTTATCACCTAATAATGACATGGAAATTGAAGCTGTTAAAAATGCTTCAAATAGTAATGGAGAAAATATAAAGATCATATTAGGAACATCTGTAACAAGTGAAGGATTAGATTTTAAAAATATAAGAGAGATCCATGTTCTTGATCCATGGTATCATTTATATAAAATTGAACAAATTATAGGTCGTGGAATCCGTTTCTGTTCCCATATAGACTTACCTGAAAAAGAAAGAAATGTAACTGTGTTTTTACATACTTCAGGGATATCAGAAGAGAAAGAATCAATAGATACGAATACTTATCGTATGGCTGAGCAAAAAGCAGGACAAATCGGGAAGATTGAAACCATTTTAAAAAATAAAGCAATTGATTGTTATTTGAATGAAGATATTAATTATATTTCAAATATGAATAAATATAAACTTATTTCAAGTCGTTCTACAAAAATTAAAAAAGTAGATGTTAATGATCAAGAATATTCAAAAATATGTTCTTTCTCAAATAAATGTAAAATAGAATGTTCAATTGAACAAAAAGATATATTAACATTAGATAATATTAATATTAATAATGAAATTGAAAATTTATCATTTGACACATATACAGAAAAGAATATTAATGAATTAATTAAACCTGTATGTAAAATAATTGGTGAATTTTATGAAATATATAATTATTATACTCTTAATGAACTTATTGACAAAGTTAATTCTTTAATGGATACAAATATATATATTATATATCACTCAATAAATCATATGATTAATCATAAATATCCTGTATGGAACATTAATACTACTCCAGGATATATTATAAATCTAAATGATTATTATATATTTCAACCTTTTAAAAATATTGATAAAAGTTTACCTCTTTATGAAAGGTTGATAACGAAAGAAAATGATCATGAAAATATAATATTAAATGCATACAAAGATTTTGAAGTAGACATTTCGGGGGATAGTTATATGTGTTTTGAAGACTATAGTGAAATTCATTATAGAATTTATACTGAGATTCAAAAGGCTACTGTGAAAGGTTGGAGGAATCCTAATAATGAAATTGTATATGATGAAATAATAAAACTTATAACAAAAAATAAAAATAATTATGGACCTTTTAAAGCATTTAAATTTAGTAAAGGACAAACCATAAAATTAGATACCGTTAATAATATTAGTGAAATTAATTTAGATTATGACCTTATAAGATATTTAATACCTACAATTAATAATGATAATTATATTAACCACATTATTGATAAATTAAAATATTCTGAAAAATTAACATTGTTAAAAAATATCCTTTCAAGTGTTATTAATAACGATTATAAATTACCCGAAGATAAATATGATAAATATATTTACATGTTTTTCAAAAATAATGTAATAAGACTAAGCGATATAGGGGAATATTCTATCCTTGATGAAAATGGAGGGGATATTATTGGGTTTTTCTTACATAATACAGAAAAAGCATTTAATAATACATTAAAAACAAATATAAATAATTTCAGCTTCCTTATCTTTGATAAAGAAACAGAACAATGGATAGATCTTGATGAGGTTGGTAAATTAAATATTAAAAAGAATTTTAAACCCTTAGAATTATTTAAGACACCACCTCTTTGGGGTTATTCATATAAAAATAAAGAAGAAGATCACCAATTCAAAATTATAAGACCATTACAAAGAACCAGTAAAGATAAACTACCTGGAAAAGTATTGGCCGATGTATTAGGTTTTAAATCAATATCGTTACTCGAGATATTTAAAGAAAATTTTCCCGATTATTTTAAACTTTACGAAGGATTTATCTTAAATTTATTAGATCAATCGAAAGATAAAGTCGATAAGGAAAATAAAGAAAAATATAGAAAAATAAAAGATGAAACTAAAATATGTTCTGAATTATATAGTATTGCTAATAAATATTTTGTAAGATATAATGAATATAAAAAATTAATTAATAAAGAATTTTTAGTATTATATGGAGAGTTTATAATGAGGGATATAGATATAAAAAATAATGGAAACTATTATTTATCATATGATTTATTTTTATTAAAATTTAATCTATAATAAAACAAAAATTTGAATATATATTTAAACAATAATATATTATATTATATCATAATGACTAGTTCTGAACATGTTAATAAACAAATGCTAAAAACAACTCTTTCTGTTCCATCGAAAGATATTAATAAGAATTTAGATAATATAATAAAACAAAAATTAAATGAGTTAATTGAAGGTTTATGTTATAATGACGGCTATATACTAAAAGATTCTATTAATATAATTCAGAGAAATATCGGTAAGGTTGAAACTAGAAATAATAAAAGTTCGGTAAGTTATTTGATTACATATTCGGCTGATGTTATTTCTCCATCGGAAGGAGATGTATATGATGTTTATATTAATAATATTAATAAATTAGGTATTATTTCATATTTTAAAGTGAAAGATACAGATACACATGAAACAAGTCCTCTAATTGTTATGATCCCAAAAGATTATATGGATTCAAGTATATTAAACATTGATGATTTACATATTGGACAGTTATTAAAGGTAATTATTATCGGATCTCGAATTAAATTTCGTTCTGATAAAATACAAGTTATTGCCAGACCCGTTTCATAGATAAGTTTAAAATTTAATGAATTAATATTTTTTTTTAATATAATGGATAAAAAAAGAATTTATATATATGAAAATGTTTATAAAATGAATGATCATACAAATTTAATAAACCTTATTAATTCTTTTAAATGTAAGTATACACAAAATAGTAATGGTATGTTTATAAATTTAAATACTCTTGAAGATAATATAATTGATAATATTTATTTTTTAGTTCATAATGAAATAAATTCGGAAATTGACGAACATATATATAATCATGTTATATCCGAAGATATTCAGAAACCAGAAAAAGTGATAATTGTCGATAATACGCATAAAGATTTTTTTTTAGATGATTTTAATGAAGAAGATAAAGAAATAATAATAAAATCCAAATTATATAAATTGTAAATTTGATAATATAAATTTAATAATATATAAAAAGATATTTATATATTAATATATAATGGAATTTATCGAGAAACATAGTCATAAAAAAAATACATTTACATTCAAAATTAATGATGGTGATTCTCAATATATAGAAGGGAATACAAAAAAAGTATTAAATATTGGTTTTAAAGATATATGTGAGATCATTATTGGAGAAAATGAAATTGAGTATAATACACTAGAAGATAATCATAGAGGAAATTATATTAAAACAAAAAAACTTGAAATAGCTTCATCTGCTATTAAAAATGATAAATATTCAAGATCTTTTAATGTCTCTACCATACAACGTGGTTTTCAAGGAGATAATAATTTTTCATCTATCTTATATTTGAATGAATATTATAAGATTAATTGTATATTATATAATCGGGATGTAAACAAATATTATAGTACTTCTTTTAAAGATTACCCTACTTTAGTATGTTCATTTACTAATAATAAATGGAATAAAGAAGTAGATGAACTACCTGAAAATATCGAGTTTTCTGATTACAAAGAACTTGGAAATATCCTTACTATAGACTGTGATAAGAATATTTATAAACCTTATCTTGGTAGTATATCAAAATATAAAATGGTTGATTTAGAAAAGATTTGTAATGAGATGGAAATAGATCTTATGAATGATAATGGGAAGAAGAAATTAAAGAAACAATTATACGATAATGTAAATTTGAAACATATAAAAGAAGATATTTAAAAAATAAATATACTTTGATATTATATTAATGAAACTATTTAATAATCAACCGGATGCCCATGAATATTTTAAACAGGCGATTCTTAACGATGAAAATGAATTAGAAGCTATTTTTGGTTATACTCCTGCTAAGAATCCAATAAATAAAAAAATTTTTATAAATCTCCTTGAAAAATGCAGAGAAATATATGAAACAAAATACGAAGAAACCTTACTAGATATAAGGACAGAATTTAAAAATAATGTATCTAATGTTAGATGTTCTGTTAAGGGAATTGAATCTATTAAACAATATTGTAGAGAAGATAGTCTTGAAAATATAAATGATGAAAACCTGGAATATATTCAAAAGACAGTATTTTCCGATGGAACTAAGAAATATGGTCAAATTAAAGATGAATATTATAATATTCGATTAAATCTTAAGAAGGAAAAATCATTAAATAATCGTCATCACTTTGTTAAATCTATGCTTGTTGATTATAGAAATAAAAGGAAACATTTTAGATATAAAAAGAGATATAGTTTCTTGACAGAAGATAAGGTATTCAGGATCGATCTTACAGTTGTAAAAGAAACATCTAAATATAAAGGGAAATTTAATTTTAAAAAGACTTTTAAAGAAGCTGATATCCTTAAAAATAAAGAAAAATATGAAGTTGAAATAGAATATGTAGGTTGGGAAAACGAAGTAGGTATTCCTAAAATAGATCTACTATATCGACAACTTAAAGATGAAATTGATCCCTATGCTCCTGGTAATCAAAAGAATGGTAATATTTATGATCCATTAAATTTAGGAATAAATGTTCCAAAACAAGATAACTTTACTATTCAAGATAATGAAGATTATGAATATGAAATAAATTCACCAATCCCGAGAGAAAGATTTGATGATGATATAAATACTAAATTAATCTCTTATAATGATTCATCTATAAGATATACTCACGATGATTATAGAACCTTACTGGGGAAGTTTACAAGAATAAAAGATAGTTATTTTAAAGAAAATGATATTGATCCTTTATTTGGAGAAGCTTTGAAAGGATATTATCGACTTGGTACTAAAATAGGTCTTATTGAAGATATATTTGAAGAAATTAATGAAGAAACAAATGAATACATTGATACAAAAGTACTAGTTTCATTTACTCCCATGATCGGTACTATTCAAAGTTTAATTGTCCCTATAAATGATCTATATGATGGATATTTTACAATTAAAGAAAAGTCAATTGTAGAAGGTGCTGTTATTAATAAGACATTTGAACCGTTTAGTGATTTATTTGAAGTTCCATCATTTAATGGGACAAATATTATTGAAACTGGAGAATTAACTGAAAAATTAATAGAGATCCTTACGTCCCACGTTGAATATATATCAAAAATAATTTATAATACAGATACATTAATATCTTATAAACTTAAGGAAGAAATCCTTTTAAAATATAAGAAAGTCACAGGGCAAAATACATGGTATTTTAATTTAATTGGACCTCAACCGGTTACTTTACACTTAAAAGATATTAAAGTTAATAGTAAATATCCTTTGTCTGTAAATTATGCTGTTACCGAAAAAGCAGATGGAGAAAGATATCAATTATTTATAACAAATCATAATGGTTATTTAATTAATGCCAAACAAAATGTAATTGATACTGGTTGTCATTTCCTAGATATTTCTGATGATTGGATTTTAGATGGAGAATATATTACTAAAGATAAAGATAATGAAAAAATAAATTTATATATGATTTTCGATGTTTATTGGTGTGGTAAATTAACTCCCCAACCTATTCATACTTATCCATTTAGAGCAAATGATCCTAATGATATTTCAAGGAGTTCGATACTTAATAAATTTCGCTCAATACTTCAAAATCCAGATAATATAATACGTTATGATCATTTTGATGAAAAAATTGGAGTATTGGATATTGATATTAAAACATATGAATATGGCTTTCAAACTGGATTTGGAGAAGATTCTATTGATCTATCAGAAATAAAAAAGAATGATATAATGAAAATATTTGAATCGTCAAAAAAGATTTTAAAATCAGATAAGAAAGGACATTATGCGTATCGAACCGATGGTTTAATCTTCCTTCCAACAAATTTATCAGTTAAAGGTGAAATTGAAGGAGTTCAGAAAGATTCTATCCGTGGTTCATGGTACCAGAATTTTAAATGGAAACCTCCCCATGAAAACACAATTGATTTCCTTGTAAAGGTTAAAAAAGATCTTGTAAACGGTAAATTAAGGGATAAAGTATTTCCTCAAGTAAATCATATAAATGGTTCAGAGGTTATTAATGATTATAAACAATTAGAGCTATATGTTGGTTATGATTTTGAAAGAGATCCAAATATAGACTATTGTAATCTCATTCTTAATGGAAAAACATCAGAAAATAAAAATCCTGATAAAATTCAAATATTTAATGCCCATAGTAAAGAGGATCTTAAATATAATACAACAAACATACTCTTAACAAATGGAAATATGCTTTGTGACAATTTTACTAAAGATGAAATTAAAGATGGAGACTTAGTAGAAATGAGATTTGAAAGAGACTCAACTACAGGAACTTACTGGGTCCCTATAAGAATAAGGACCGATAAAATTGATCCACAAGATTTTACAATTGCTAATGATGTTTGGGAATCAATTAACAACCCTGTTACGGTTGATATGATTTCAGGTATAGATAAATCAATAATTCATGAAGAAATATCAACTGAAGAAGATGGAAAATATTATATTGAAAAAAATAATGATAAAGACAAATTCTTAGAATCATATAAACTAAGACAATTACATAATTATATTAAATCAAGATTAATTGGATCAGTATGTACTTCCTTTAATGATAAAAAAATTAAGATTTTAGATTTATCATGTGGTAGAGGTGGAGATAATAGTAAATATCTTAATAAAGATATTAATACAAACTTCTATTTAGGTATTGATATATCATCAAATATTCATTGGGCTTGTAGAAGATATTATGAAAGTAATAAAAGAATTCCAACTGTATTCTTACGAGGAGATACAAGTAAGAATATTCGTTCGGGAGAATGTTCAGAAATAGAGAACAACAACACACAAGATAAAAAACATACTGAAATTATGACATCTATTCTATATGATACTAAAAAACCTATTCCAAAAGACTATAAAAACATTCATACAAGATATAAAGGTTTGGCTTCAAATGGATTTGATGTTGTTAGCTCTCAATTTTCGATGCATTATTATTTCAGTTCAGAAACAAATTTCATGGGATTTCTAAATAATTTAAAAGATAATGTTAAAATTGGAGGTTATTTCATAGGAACTTGTTATGATGGTAATGAAATATTCAAATATTTTAAAGAAAAAAGAGATAAATATAAAATTTGGAAACAAGAAAATGATCCAACTTCAGAAGAAGATGAGGAAGAAGAAGAAGATGAAAATTTTAACCCATTCGGTATTAATAAATTTCTTTATAAAGATAATATGGGTAATCTAATATTTAGTATTGATGCTACATATGATACAGATAATTTTGATTATGATCCAGAAAATATAGATAATATGTTCGGTGTTGAAATTGATGTCTATATGGAATCAATAGGACAAAAAATGAAAGAATATCTTGTTAATTTTGAGTTCGTTAAAGATATCATGAAAAAGAATGGTTTTGAAGTTAGTATACCAGAAAATATGAATCCCCGATATTCACAAATATTAAGGAAAGATTATTTTACGAATGATCTAGGTCAATTTGGAAAAGTAATTGTTAATCTAGATCAATTATATAGAACTGATAGCGATTTAAATTCATTCTATAAAGAAGCTTATAAGATGAAACCTATGGAATATGTTTCAAATCCATTACAACTCTTAAGTTCATTTAATACATACTTTATATTCAAAAGAATTGAATAATTATATATATTAGTTAATAATAAATGAAATTAGAATTAAAATCTGTTTTTTTATATATCTTTGCTTTTGGAATGTCTGATTTAATTATGGATCAATTAAATATTAAATCATTTGAAAGAAAAATAATATATTTAACATTAATATTTATAATCTACTATAATCTGTAAAATACTATTTAAAATAAAAAGAATATAGATAATTATGAAAATATACACTCTAAATGATGATCATGAAAACAGTTTTTTTTCTGTATCTGAAACTACAGAAAATCCAATAGTTTCTGCGATAAAAGAAAAACTTATGCTTAAAAAAGGTGAAATTGATTCTCTTAATCCTAAAAAATGGGAATTATCAAAAAAAATGTTAAATCCATATGAATTTATATACACATCATCAAGAAAAACTAAGAATATTTGTTCGATTATCCCTACAAGTCGTTCATATTTCAAACTACATGAAATTATTAAGGAATTAAAATTATTAAAAAATGATATTTACTGTGCTTGTATAGCTGAAGGACCGGGGGGATTTATAAATTGTTTAAATAATAGTCAATATAAAATTAATTTAATATATGGAATCACTTTAATATCAGAAGATCCATCGATTCCATATTGGAATCAATCGATTCTAACAAATAAACAGAATTTTATATCATCTGGTAAAGATAAGACTGGTAATCTATATAATTTAGAGAATGCTGAATATTTTATTAATGAAATTGGAAAAAATAAGTGTCATCTTGTTACTGCTGATGGGGGATTTGATTATTCAACCGATTATAATTCACAGGAAATAAATTCTTATAAATTATTATATTCTGAAATATATATAGCCTTAAATATACAGGCATTAAAAGGGAATTTTGTATTAAAAGTATTTGATTTATTCAATTATAAGACTATTCAATTATTATATATCCTTTATATCAACTATTCATCTCTACAAATAGTTAAACCGTCGACAAGTCGTTCATCAAATTCAGAAAAATATGTAATTTGTAATAATTTTAAAGGGAATAAAGAAAATGATGTAATGTCAACATTATTAAAATACTATAATGATTGTGATAAATTATTTATTAAAATACCGGAATCATTTATAAATAATATTGTGGAATATAATAATGTTTTTACAGAAAATCAAATTAAAACCATTGATTCAGTTATAAGAAATATAGATAAAATACAAACAAATAGTCTAATAGCTTCGAGTGAACAGATTAGATTAGCAAAAGAATGGTGCGAAAAATATAATTTACCAATTAATAAAAACTTTTCTAGATAGAATAATTTGTTTTTTCCACAATACCATCAAGGGATAAATATCCATCTTCACCCGAAAATCCCTTTACTCCCTTAAAATACTCTCCGCCATTTATAGGACGTTCATCTTCTTCATTTATTTTTACACTTTTTCCTCCATATATTCCTTTATTGTAAAGATTTTCATTTCCGATATTGCTTAATAAAGTATTTTCTGGATCACCCACTAAAGATGGTGGAATATTTTGTAATCTATCATTAAAATCACATACAACCTTACTATTTTCATCTAAGAAACATCTATCGGGTAAGTTTTTTGTTGATTGTGGAGAAATATTATCATTGTAATTCAAATTACTATCAAAGAAACCACCTGTCTTTGTAAATTCACCTATTTTATTAGACGAATGATACTTTGGAAATTGTGAAACATTTTTATCACTCCAAGCTTTCTTAGGATTTTCTTCAATAAAACGATATTCAGTAGATTCACCAGGATTAGGTACTATCATCTGATTATTTAATTCAATTGGATTGTATTTAATCGGTTTATGACCCCCGGTATTTTTAATAATATGTATCGGCTCAGGACTAACTGCTTGTAATATTGGTAATGGAATATTTTCTTTAATTTTATTCAATACTTTTGAAACTGTTGTCGTTTCTGGATAATCAATTGAATTTAAATTAGCAACAATATTATCCTTTTCCTTGATAACTTTTTCTTGAACATTTACTTTATTAATATTTTTACTAACAAATAATATTGCTATTATTATTATTACAACAAGTAAGTATGTGTTTATCATTTATTATATATATATAAAATAAAATATTTATTATCATATTTTATTTTCTGAAATGTAAGAATATGTAATAAAATCATCGTATTTTTTCAGTTGATATACTATACCATTTATAGTACTTTCATATAACTCATATTCATATTCAATATCAGTCTTATAAAAATTAAAAGGAATACAATCCGTCACATCTATTTCTTGTAATAACATATTATTTTCGTATTCAACAGATACATCTTTAATATATTTATATGTTTTATCTCCATTTCTATCGATTATACAAACATTATTTATCCAATACTCTTTTATATTTCCTTTATTCTCCAATTTATATTTATTAATATATTCTTCTTTCTTATCAATAGATATTTTTTCATCAAATAAATTATCTCCAATAGTAGTACAAGAACTATAAATAAACATTTTTTTTATTATTTTATTTTATTATTTTATTATTTTATTTTATTATTTTATTATTAACGATATATTTATAAATATTAACCAAAAGTATTTTCAGTAGTATATGTAATATATAAGAATCCATCCTCATCACAGTGATCATCATATATGATAGATAAATTACTTGATCCTGTAACCATATTATTATTTACCATAATAAATAAGGCTTTGGATGCTTCTATTTTTATTCTTTTTCTGATTACAAATAAAAATTGTCCCATAGTCATATCTTTTGGAACAAGATACTTACATTTATCAACATCTGGAAGATCACAATCATGATGTTTTTGAACAATTACCGGGATTCTGTCTATGTATTTTTCTTTGATAGTTTTAGATTCTTGACTTCTTTTTTCAAAAGAATATTTATTTTTAAAAGTATTGGTCATTTATTATTTATTATAAAAAAATATAACATATTTACTTAAGGATATTTTATATTTATGAAATATATGAAAGTGATACGTATTAATCAAGATGGTACTATGCATGATATTAATATACCACCTGGAAAAAAAGCAATAATAAAAAATTTAAATAATAATGTCATTAAAAAAGGATCAACTAATTTAAAAGAATTATATAAATGGTCAATAGAAGATAAAGAATTATATTGCTATGGATGGTATGATGGAGATCCAGGTTTCGAAAATAAACATGACCTCTTACCTAACGGAAATTCAAGTTTTTTATGTGATGAAGATTCTTCTGAAATCCTATTATATGGAGATATATTTATTGTAGCTTTAAATAAAATAAGTAAAAAATTGACTGATTTCTGTGTATCTGATTATGCTGCGGTTTATGAAATATTATTTGAAGGATTTGACGATTGTAATACAGATGAAGAATCCGAAGATTCCGAAGAAGAAACATTAGAAGAAGAAGAAGAAGCATCAGAAGAAGATAAACAATTCATTAATGATAATAGTGATTTATCAGAAGAAGAATACAGCGATATAGAACTTGATATTGATGAAAATATCTATTCGGATGATTCAGATTAACTAAACTTTCTTCTTCTTCTTCTTCTTCTTCTTCTTCTTCTTCTTCTTTGTCAATTTCTTTTTCTTCCCTCCTCCTTGAGGTATTTTTTCATAAAATTTAAATAATTTATTTATATCTTCGACCTTCTCTAATCCATACACCTTATCCTTATTTTCCTCTGGTAATGCGTCTTTTTCAATATGATCATATATATCATTAGTATAATGAGATAATATATTATGATAATCATCCACAACTTCACTTGATAATAAATCACTAGTAAAATATTTAAATTTTTTTATCATATTAATATATTCCTCTTTCTCTTCCTCACCCCCATTATCATCTAAAGTATTCATTATTTCATCAAATTCATCCGGACTACTTATACCCAATATTCTATTATTAGTTTCTATATCTTTTTCATAAAAATCATATACTAATTTATGTAATTCAAAAACACCCATATCCATTAATCTTCCAATAAAAAGTTCTCTTCCTAAAGGTGATCGTTTATATTTATTCTTTTTATCCAAAAACATACCACTATTTTCATCAGAGATATCAGGAATTACCGATAATCGTGGATTAATATTTATTCGTCCCAATTTCCTTAAACGTTTTTCTTTTGTATCATAATCTATAAGCTTCTTAGATAATTCAGTTAATCGTTCATGCATATCGCCCTTATCACCACCAGGTTTTTTTATCAAATTGCTTAATTCATTAAATTCTAAACGAGTCTGAATCATATCAGACATCAGATTCGCGTGAGATCCCCAAGGGGTTGATTTATAAGATAAGTTTTGTTTATTTTCATAATCATCAAGTAATTTATCATAAAAATCTTCCTCAGATATAATGGTTGAACCTGCTCCACTAGGTCTTTCACCTGGTTCATAATATTTACTCAATCTATCCAACTGTTGACCATCATATTTAAAATCTTTGAATAACTTTACAGGATCATATAATTCCTCTCCAGACTTTATTGAAGGTTCAGAGGCATCATTATCATTTTTCATATATATATCTCGTTCAACCCATAAATGAGAATATTCTGATTCCTGTAAACCATCGCCATATTTTTTAATGTGTCCTTCCCATAGATGCTTTTCGGGTTCTTTCATTATGACAGGTTGTTTAATACCATTGACCATGTCATTATAAACTTTATTATAATCATAAATAAATTCCCTTTCAAAAATATCACTATCTCTTTGTAATCCTTTAGCCATTATATCAAATTCATTTTTTTCAATATTATCTTTAAATTCCCATCTAAATTTCGGTACTTCATGAAGAATAAACAGATTTAAATCCATAAAGGAGTCTCGAATATTTTCCTCTAATTTTTCCATTATCAGAGAAACCACTGTTGGGATGATATCTTTCTCATCTTGTCCACGCTGTACTGCTTCAGCGGCGAGGAGGGCACCCTCATCAACTCCGACTTCCTTCGCCCTCTTCATGAGGTCAGTAAGCTTCTCTTCAACCGTTATGCTTTCCCGATACAACTTGTACTCCGCAAGCTTTTCCATATTTATAATCGTTGTTTTTACCATTGTAAAAACCTTATAAAATTGTTGAACTAATACTCTTATACTATTTGATATATGATTATGTTTCCACCCCCAATCATATATATCATTATCATGAGTATCATGTAAATGGGGTATATATCCTAATGGAGGATTCTTAACTGAAGGGTATAATCCTTCTTTTATAACATGTATTTCTGCAAACATCATCATAATAATATTTTTATTTGAAGCTTCTAATTCTAAGTCATCTGAATATTCATTAGTTTCAAACCGAGCACTATGTATTAATATATAATTCCATATACCATATTCATATACTTTAAAAGTAAAATGAATGAATTCATTAATAAATTTACTCCCCCCTATATTATTTATATTCCAACCACCCTCAAAAATTATATAGTAGAATAAGGTAATGAGTATTTTTATCTCTTTTAATAATTCTTTTATCCTTAAATAAAATTTATAAATTAACATTTCCTTATTAACCTTTCTAAAATTTTCTATATTCATATTACAAGTATCAATTATTGCAACCTTAATTCTAGATATTCTCTGTGATATTTCGTCTAATAATAAATATTCTTTATATTCATTTAATAAAGCGGTAGTGCTCCAGCCCCGCCGTGGTAATCCTTTATCATATGTAAGGATTCTTCGTCTAAAATTTTCAAATGATGTATTATGAAAATCCTTAAATGTTTTTTCTACAATTGGACCCATATAGTCTCTTGTTTTTTTTACTAATTCCGTTAATTCAGGACTCTCACTACTATCAAAGAATTCTTTCCGAGATTTCTTAATACTATTAAAAATAACATCATAATTAATGATACTCCTTGTTTCTAAAGAACCATACAATCCACTGTAAGCTTCATATAATATGCGTTCTAAAATAAATTTTAAATGTAAAAAATGCTTAGGTTCTAACATTTTTTTTATATGTTTTATTAACACATGAGGATCACTAGTTTCTCTAATATCAGAAACTCCCTGTTTTATTAATCTATATATACGTTGATCCGTTCTTGCTGCGGATAATCTTTTCATAAAAGGTCCTATTCTTTTTTCATCGCGTATTTTATCTTCGAGTAATGAATTAAAATAATTAACAGATCTTCGTCCTTCCCAAGTGGGAAAACGTTCGTATTTTTTTTTCCCATATTTAGCCCCTTGAACCAATTCTTCGGTAACCTCTTCCGCGGGATTCCATGTTTCACCTTCTTTAGTCCACCGTCGTCTTTTATCTAAACCAACAACATCTTTAACTTGTCCTTCCTTAAGTATTGGACCGGCTTCAATTTGGAAATCATAGTATTCTTTAACAGTATTTAAATTTTCAACATGTTTTATTAATTCATAAATAAAATTAAGGAATTTTCTTTTATTTAAATAACCATTTTCAACAGGGAAATTAAGGAATTTTTTATCATTTAATTCTTCAATAAAATCATCTGGTTTCACAAATTCTTTTAAATCAATATATCTAAATACTATTAATACAACTAAAAACATTAATAATGATTCAACCTCAATATGATCTTTATACGCTTCTAAAACGTATGTTAAATAGATTCCCCAATCTGAATTACCTCCTTTAAAAAGATCATCTCCCATAATATTTTCTAAAAATTTCACAAACATATCATCAGGTTCTCCTCCCGATTGTACCATATATATATATATAAAAGACAATATTATTATTTAAAATTTGATTATAATATTATTATAATAGTATAATTAATAATGGATAAATATTCAAATATTACTGATGAAATTCGTTGTAAGGCAGTTGATAAATTAAATAGTGTAGTTGAGAATATTTATATCACAAGAAATATTGAAAAAAGTATCTATAATTATGTTATTCTAACAGCAAAAGAAAGAAATATTCAAAGAAGGTGGTTAAATCCATTATTTAAAAAGTTATACTTTTCAAAAGTTATATCTATTTACTTAAATCTAAATAATGAAACATATATCAAAAATGAAAAACTATTATCAAGAATACTTACTAAAGAAATTAAACCAGAAGAAGTTGGTAAATTAAGCGTTTATGATATCTTCCCGGATAATTGGAAAGAATTATTAAATGCCAAATCAAAAAGAGATAAAATTAAATATGAACTTAAACCAGAAGCTATGACAAATCTATTTAAATGTAGAAAATGTCAAAGTAGAGAAACGTCATATTATGAGGTTCAAACACGATCCGCAGATGAACCTATGACACAATTTATTACATGTTTAAAATGTCATAATAGATGGAGGCAGTAACTTATACAAATTTAGTATCGATTCCTTGACCATCTTGATTTACGAAGTTAACATTGCATTTTACTCCATCACATTTTTGTTCATATTCATTTTTAGGAATAAAAACATTTTTGGAACAATCACTGCATCCAAACTCTTCTTCATCCATTTTGTGTTCCGATTCTAAAACACTGTCACCCATATTTGTTAAAAACATTCTATATTGCCAACTTGTCATATTTTGTTGATAATATAAATTTCTTTGACAGTTAGGTGCCCAATCCGTCATAAAACGAGCATCCGACATACGGGCTGGAAATTTTGGTTTATTATTATCAGGTACTTTTGCCATTTATAATAAGGTATATATTTTTTTTTTATTGATTTTCTTTAATTCTAGAAATCAACTTACTTTTACTCCCGGATACAGAAAGTCCTTTATCCTTACATATTTGCTTCAACTGATTTACTGACATTGATTCATCAATTATTAATGATTTATTATCAGATGTAATAGTATCATTTATTAATGATTTATTATCAGATGTAATAGTATCATTTAAACCTTTATCTAATTCTTCACCCTCTACACCATTTAAAAGATCCTGTACTGTTTCACTCACATCTTTATCCTCGGGTTTGCTATCTATTATCTCAGAAATATTTAATATACCTCCCTTTTCAGAATGTTCGGATACAACACTAGTGGTTTCATCACTATAATCACTTGATCTATCACTATCACTATAACTATCACTGTTGCTATCTATTTCTTCAATTTCATTTGAAGTATTCGTTTTATCAATAATAAAATCATTTGGATTTATATTTTTTGTAATAAATAATTGTTTAGTACTCAAGCTATCGGCTGAAGCATTTTCAGAGTACTCCCTAACTTGACTAATTTCTTGTTTTTCATTATTTACCTCGTATTCTTCTTCATAATCATCCTTCATAACAGAGGATTTACCTTCTTGTACGGGTTCCCCCATTTTATACATTGCCGATAAATCTAAATTTTCATTGTTTTCACTTAAACCATTGTTATCACTTAAACCATTGTTATCACTTAAACCATTGTTATCACTTAAACTATTGTTATCACTTAAATCACTTAACCCATTATCTCGCATCGATTCTATATTACTCATAATAGAATCTATCCGATTAGATATTTTTTTAAATTCTAAGAAACCTATCACTGTAATTACTATTAAAGCAATTGTGATAATCAATACGGGTATATTCGACTGAATCTGGAATTCTTGCATTTATAAAATATGAATATAATAAACTTGTAAAATAAACTTGGTAAATTAAACTTATAACGAATTATTCTTTATATTTTTTTATAATATTATATATATGGACATAGAAAAAGTAATATATGATTTTATAGAAACAAATGATGAATCTTTACCAATGATATATGACATGATAAGGACTATTACAGTTCAAGTAATTGTTCAAATTCTATTTACTATGAATAATCCTTCAGTATCATTAATGAGCATAACATTTATACAAACAACATTATTCTTAATATTAGGGATAATGATCTTTTGGCTTATAATTTATAAATTTATATCAACAAATTATTTGAACCCATTATTCCAAAAAAAAACGATTGATTAAATATTAAAGAAATAATATATGAATTATTATAAATGGATGATGATGTTCAAAAGAAACAAAAAAAAAAAGAGGACGGAAACCAAAGAATATTTTAAATCAAAAATCAACAGTTCCAAAAAAAGATAATAAAATCATTCAAAATTTAATTATTAAATTAGAAACTAATGAAGAAATTGTTGAAAATATTTCTGGTTATGGAGATGAAATTATTAACCATGAAGTTAAACAAAATGAAGAAAAAAGCGAAGTCTGTTGGAATTGTTGCCATAATTTTATGAACAGTAGACATGGTCTTCCATTAAAATATAAAGATGGTATTTTTTACACCTATGGCGACTTTTGTTCTCCAGAATGTTCTTTGAGGTATGCATCAGAAAATTTTAACGAAAAATTCTTTGAAATATCACCTCTAATTAACTTATATAATAATGTGATCTATAAGTCTCCGGATCCTGTTACAATGGCTCCAAATAAATTACTATTGAAAATATTTGGAGGAAATTTAACAATCGACGAATATAGAGAAAAATTTAAAAATAATGATCTTTATGATATAAAACTACCTCCTATTTTACCTATTAAACATAATAACGATACTTATGAAGTGAATAATAATGTACATAAGGGAAATTTAAAATTATTCAGAAAGAAAGACCTTCAATCTGAAAAGAAAAGCATAACTAATTCGATGAACCTTATTTTTAGTTAGGATAAAAGTATAATAAAATACTATTCACTATTATTATTTCATTTATTATATTATTATCTATATATTCATCCATCATTGTATTGAACATTAATGGATTTATATCTAATTTATGATTCTTTAAATTATTTAATTTTGAAAATTCCCGTTGTAATCTATTTGTCCGCAAATATATAAATCTATATAAATTTTTTATCTTATAATTTTGCTGACTATTCAATAATTTATAAATAATATTCACATTATATTTATCACCACCATTTAAAAAACTATATTGATTATTAATAACTGTTATAGTTTTTATATTCTTTAAATCTTTACAAAAAACACTTGCCATATAATACGACTATAATAAAATTTATAGCAAATAAACTAAGAATAATAATCAAAATTACTATCACTTTCATTCATAGCTAAAGGATAATCTAATATGATTTCTTTTGTATGTATGTTTGGTTTCTCTTTCCACTTTTTATTTAAACTAATTGACAAATTATATAATATATCATACCCTTCCTTATATAATTCTTTTGAAATCTTACTTATATCTTTCATCTCTTTAGTTTCATCAAAATCACCGTATTTAAGGGCGTCGACATACCTTTCATCATAGGAATTAACTGATAAACTTTGGAAAGTATTAATTGACTCTTTTAGATATAATTCAGCATTCTCAAAATACTGATTATGATTATAAATACCCCCTTCCTCAAGTAGTTCTATTGTCTCTATAAATCTATACCAATATTTCATCCCATCGCGATAACCATTTTTGTCTCGTTTCTTATATTTCTTTATCTGTTTTAATAATTCTTCTATTTTATTATTATAATTAACAGATACATTATCTTCTTTCTTAAATAAATCTTCTGAAAGGATTTTCTTTACATCTGTATAATTAATAATTATTAATACTAACACAATTATAGATAATAAAGACTTTACTTCAAGAACATTAAAAAAAAGTAATAATGTTACAGATAGAAATATAATTATTAATAAATTTTTATTTTTAAAGTCTATTTCAGGGACGTTCATCATAATGTAATATAGTTATATTAAAGAAATATAATATTATTGAAATTATTATTAATAGAATACCAATATATAATATATTATCTTTGTCTCCTAAATATAACATTAGTGCTAATGCATATTTCTTAAGATTAACAAAAAATCCACTTTCCTCTTCTATTAATTTAAATTCAAGATCAACTTCATATAGTTTATATATATAATCTTTTTGAAAATTAGCTATAACTTCTACTAAATTTTCTATTATTTCATGTAGTTTTAAATCTAAAATAGTAGGTCCACTCTTAGATTCATCTTTTTTAACTAAATTTCTTTCAATATCAATGTCAGAATATATTTTTCTATTTAAATATCCTGGTAATTCTTCATCATTAGAAGTCATTATATATTATTATTTAATATTTTAAATATAGGAAATCAAATGTACATTCCCCAAAAACATCCTCCTACAACAATATTTATGAACACCCAACTCATCCAATACCTCTCCTTCAATTGACTTTTTTATTGAACCATCATCCGTAATATTAATATACTCAATATCCAAATCACTTGATACCTTTTCCTTTGATAGATTTTTACGTTCTGTAGTCTCACTAATAAAAGGAGTCCATTTATCACTTACCAAAGATCCACAAGTAAAGCACTTTACTGGAATAATCATTTTATATGATATATGTTTGATATTATTTTTAAATAAAATTCAAATTTAAAATGTTTTTTATTAATTATTATTATCAAATATACCATATAAAAAATGAATTATTATCAAATATTAAATGTCCCAAAAGACGCTACTCTCAAAGAAATTAATAAAAATTATAAATCTTTATCTAGTAGATATCACCCGGACAAAAATCCAAATGATAAATACTCAGAAGAAAAAATGAAATTAATATCAGAAGCACATACTATCCTTTCTGATTATGATAAAAGAGTATTATATGATAAAACATTCAATAGTAATATAACAATTAACTCAACAATGGGTCTATTAGAATCGTTTGATACAACCTTTAATAATAATTTATTACAAATAACAGATAAAAATATAAAAGTTAAGAAAAAGTCTGCTAAAAAAGATAAATTGACATTTTTCTAAAAGACTTAAAAAATAAATAACATTTATATATATGGATTTCAAACCACATGAATTCTTGGCCAACCTTATTACTACTTATAATTTAGATAGAAAAAAGAACATGATCCTTGAACCGACATGCTCTATTATGAGGATGATTCTCTTAAATTATAAAATAAATGGAACAAAAATATCAATTTATAATAATTCAATATCCTATAATGAACCGAACTACTATCAAGGAATAATTAGAAATTATAATGGTGATACTAGAGAAGATCTACATAATTTATATAATCCATTTATTAAATCATTTGAATGGTTTCCAAATGATACTGAAAAACATACATTTTTTTATAACTTATGTAAAAGTGGTCTAGAGAAACTTATTAATAGTTATGATAAAGATAGTATAGTATGCCACACATTACAACATTATACTAAGATGTTTGATGATATTTTAAATAATAGAGAGGTTCAAAAATTAAATGAATTAAAAGAATCTCCTCTTTTAGAAGAATTTAAAACATTTTGGAAGAATGAAGAATTAGAAATAATCTATAAAATCTTAAAATTTATCGATCATTCTGATAAAATAGATGAAAAAAATAACTATATCAATATTATTGAAGGAATAGTTAAAACAAAAGAAAAATTAGTCCAAGATTACATCAATAAATACAGTACAAGCTATAATTAACTCCCTAAAGAAGGAAAGTCCTCTTCTGATTCTAAATTATAAACAATATTTTCTTCTTTCTTACCTTCATCACGTTGTAATGCCCTCTTAAGTAAAGGGATATCATTTTTCTTTTTATCATACGGTTTATAATCTACAACTTCATTAAAAGTTGCGGTTACTATTTTATTATCTATACCATATCTATCAAAAGGATACATATCCATAGTCCTAGGGAGGACACCCGGTTCCATATTAAATTTTCCAAGTACTCTTATTGGTCTTTCAATTGTTATATTTAAATCAACATATTCACAAGATAATTCAAAATCTTTAATAATATCCAACTTTAGCTTATAAATATTAACATCGGGGGAATATTCATATGTCTTTTCTATATCATTCCCGATAATAACAAATGTAATCATACTATATATACTATATATAATATCCTTAATTTTAAATATGTTATAATTATATATATGTCATTACTAGATTCAAATAATTCAGATTTACAGGATATAATTAATGAAGGTGATCTTTTTCCATCTCGAGGATTATCATCAATTGACAAAAAAAATTCCGATGATGATATATGGGGATCATCCCCAAGTTCCCAACAACGTCGAGAGGCAGAAGTCGATTCTTTGGGTATAGGCAATTTATGGGAAGGTCCTGTTGAAGAAGAAGAAAAAACAGTATCTTATGAGAGATCATTCCATAAATCAGATTTAGACGATACGAGTGAAGATATAGAGGAACGATTAAATACATTGAAAAGAGAAATAATACACATATATGAAAATTATGACGGAGATTTTACCGATGCACTATTAGGAGTATTTGTAGATGAAGATGAAAATACACAAAGGTATGGTAAATTATTAAACGATAAAATGGATGAATATAAAAGTATTCTTATGTATTCTCGATTAAAGGTTCTTAAAAGTTATCTCCCAAAACAAACATATGAAGAAGGGATTTTTCATTTTTATAATAGTTCTCACGGGGCCTTAAGTAATTGGAAGCTAGAACAAGAACCCCCACCTATTATTAAATCACATTTTTCAGATCCGTCTAAAAGAGACTCTACTATTGAAATATATTTATATAAGAAAGCCAGATTATTTGAATCCATTCATGCGGGTAGTTTCACTTTTGGGAGAGTGGATGAATTTAATATTAATCATTTCCATCCATATATTAAATTTGTTATTAACTATGATACTCAAAAAGAAGATGTTATTACGAAAACATTTGTCTATCATCAAACTGAAAATGAATATAAAGAAGTTGATTCAATTCCAGATATAACATTTACCTACGCAGATAAAGATGAATTTGATATGGGTCTATTAAATGCTGTCGTCGCAGATGGAACCTTTGGAGAAATCATAGATATAAAAGTAACAGATTTTAGCGAAAACCACACAAATACAACAATAATTTTTCCAAAAATAGTAAATAATTGGAACTATACTCAAGATCAAAAAGAAACCATAAAAAAAGCGAAAATACTATTAAATTGGAATGATTATGATGAGAATTCTTTACTCAATAATGCTTATAATGTCATACCTGAAGAATTATCCCCTCCGGGAAATAAATTAGTAAAGATGTATATTTATAACTCTTCATGCCTTTATAGTGATAAATTTTATGAAATTATTCATGAATTTCCACAATGGTTTGATTGTGTAAAAGATGAGGTTGCTTCAGCATTTTATTTAAGGTTAAATAGTTTGAGGAGAAGGGGAATCCCCAAAGCAGAGTCAAAAGTTAAACAACAGAAACTTTATGTAAATGCCTTAAAAGAAAATGTTGATTTCAAAGTACAGTATTTAGAAGAAAGAAAACAACAAGTATCGTTCCCACGTACCGATCTAGAGGCCTTACAAGATTATATAGAATTACAAAAGAATAAATTAAATAAAGCAATTGAATACCTTACGGAACTCGAAGAAAAAGAAGTAAACGTAAATAATTTACTAATTTCATTAGAAGAACAAGAAAAATTAATTAATAGTAATAAAAGATTAATTGAAGATGAAGGTCCCCTAGAAGCTCAAAGAAAACGTAGAAGATTAAATAGAGCCCCAACTATCCCTCCTCAGAGAGGAAGTGGTTTGAAACGTTTAACGGCGTCTCGAAGAAGAACGTCTCGCCGATCTACGAGGAGAGCGTCTCGCCGCTCTACGAGGAGAAGTGGCGCGTCTCGCCGCTCTACGAGGAGAAGTAGCGCGTCCCGCAGATCTACCGGTAGAAGAACGTCTCGCCGATCTACGAGGGGAAGAACGTCTCGCCGATCTACGAGGTGATTTAGCATCATCAACTTTAACCGCTCCAAACTTACCCTTTTCAGTGCGATATCCAGCTTTCTCTAATGTTTTATTTTTCTTAGCAAGAGCACTCGCTCTTTTAGACTTAATACGTCCATCCTTACCTTTAAACAAATCTTTCTTAGTTAAACCTCCCGAAGTCTTATCAGCAGTTCCATGCCATACTTGTGCCCTTGATCCAACAGTCATTTTATATTTTAACATAGATTTTTTTTTATCTTTCAATTAACTTTTTTAACGTAAAATATTCTACTTACATCAGAACAACATTTTACAAATAACCCATCGCCTTGACTTGTTGAATAAGTCTTACCATTATTAAATTTATCTATAATATATTCCATCATCTTTAATTGAGAATGATAAACATTTATCATTTGATTACTTTGATAATGATCATCGATGAGTTTATATTCTACTAAATGATAAATCGCATGCATTTTATAAATTTGAATAGTAATTTAAACTTTAAACTATAAAAGAACTTAAATAAAAAATGTGCTGTGCGGGGAAAAAAAGAGCAAAGAAAAAAATAAAAAAATATAAGAAAGGAAGCATTTGGAGGGAAAATCAAGTACATCCTCAGTCAAACGAAAAAGTAGACCGCGAATATATAGATCTATTCAGAAGAGAAGTAATATTCTGTGGTTGCTGTAATCATAAATTTAATATTGGATCAAATGAACTTAAAATACACTGCAATACATGTGAGAAATTCTATCATTGTGGTATAGCCGGCGAATGTATCGGAAAAGATTGCTCAATTAAAACATCCGAAGGATTAATCCATAGAGCAAGTTATTGTAATTCATGTGCCCATAAAATTTATAATAATAATACTTGTATATGTAAAGACTGCGCTAAAATTAAATAATTAATCCATATATCATCTTATTTAGATCATCAAAAAGAACCTTACTCGTCTTTACTATAATCATATATTTCCTATTATTAACACTATTATGAATATGCTTTATAACTTTCATATGTTCTTTAACAACCTTAATATCATCATATTTATCGATTTTTTTTAATTTATAATATTCTTTAACCTTATTATCTTTATCTTTAACTAATCGAGTAATTTTATCCAATAATACCTTTTCTTTATCATTTTCATGTACTCTAAATAGTTCTACCTCTAATTCCATTAAATTTGTAATAAATTCCAACGCACCATCATATTCTCTAAGAAACCATAATAGCTTTACATTTTCTTCAGGTATTTTAAAATTATCTATTTTTTCATATTTTCTTTGAGGATTTACCATATTTTCAAATAACTTTTCATTAAAGTTCTTCTTATTCATTATACGATAATTTTCACATATATTTTTAGTAGATCCAACTATTTCAGGAAGTCCACTTCTCATTAAAGATAAATAATCAATGTTTCCATAAAAAATAATATTACCTTTATTATCTAATCCACGTCTACCAGCCCTCCCCGACATTTGTAAATATTCATCTTTAGTAAATGTATTTCCCTTAATACCCAGAAAACAACTTGTCCTTACGGGTAAATCAATCCCCAAACATAATGTCTTATCTGAAATAACTATCCCAATTTCTTTCTTCGATAATAACTTCTGAAGAATCCAATTATATTCATCTGGAGCATTTTCAATATATAAACCAATGCCCCTCTTTAACATCTGAAATAAAGGACTTTCATAGGGCACCTTAATACCCAATGTCTTTTTTATTTCTCTCCGAACATCCCTGATTGTTTCACCTGACATAGGTTCGTTGGAATCTGTAAATATAAAATCACTATGTTTTTTAAATATATCTTGATGGCAAAAATCAGGATTTAAAATAAATTCATCCATTTCTTTTTTAAGATTCTTCTTCTGAATCTTTTTAACATTTTCATCATTAACATTCTCTATATCCAAAAAATTACTTTCATAAAAGGATAAGACACCCTTTATATATAAAGTTTTTTCTTTTCTCTCAAAATCATCCATTTTATCTTTTATCTCAAATTGAGCATTTGTAGAGGTTATCTTTATATTTGATTTATATTGTTCCCTTTTATTCAAGTAATTAGTATATAATTCATCCTTTTTCTCTAACATTTCATAATGATAAGGGTATTCTTCAAGTTCTTTCTTATCTAAATAATTATAAATATCCTCAAATACACCTTTACATATATTTTCATCGGTATTAAACATCAACATCGGAAACATATCTTTTTTCTTTGAGGTTCTAATAAAATCAATAATATTACTTTCATCGTCATTAACAGGCTCTATTTTAAATGAATCAAAAATTTCCTGGATTTCTTTAGGGTAGTCTTTATTCCACTCAAGTAATTTTTCTTTTAAAAATATTTCATATTCTTTACAATCATCAAGACTTAATAATTTGGATTCAGTAAAATATTCATCTGGAGAACAACCATCCAATAGATCATTCTCTTCATCTATTTCTTCGAGAATTTCTTCAATCTTTTCCCAAAGAGTAGCACAATTATTTGGTGTAAATTGAAGGGGAATTTCTTTAAAATTATCTTCAATCGTATTAAAAGCACATAAAGGATGTAATTGCTTTAATTGTCCATCTTTCCATATCCAGCGATTATGATTAATAAAACGCTTATTATATTCAACATATTCAATATTCATTTGAGGATGTATTTTCTCAAATATTTCCCTTAAATAATCAACATTCTTTATTGTTGCCGATAAAGCCAAAAAATTACAAGGTAACAATTTAATAATATTTTCATAAATATGACCATCATCTTCTTTATTTAAATTATGAATCTCATCAAATACAGCATAATCAAAAGAAATTCCAACCTTATTTAAATAATCTTCAACTTCTAACGGTGTCCCAATGAAAATATTAGTCTGAGAATTATATGAATAATGAGATAAATTATCCAAAAGAAAATGAACCTTATATCCCATTTTTATAAAATTAGCCCCAACCTGATAAGCCACAGGTTTAGCAGGACATATATATATAATTTTCTTATGTATAATACCTGTTGACATAGCAATAAACGTCTTCCCCGAAGATGTAGGTGCTCGAACAATAACACTCTTCTTCTGATCCACATAATTAATTACATTCTTTTGCCAATCATCAAACTGCTTTAAACCAGTGTCCCAATAATTAAGTGGAGGTAACATATGACCTAAATTTTTCATCATAAAGATTTTATAATCACTTTCTTCAAGAATATCATTAATCTCTTTCAAAAGATTAATATTATTTTCATCTTCAACATCCATATTTTTTAACTCAAAAAATAATAGGATAATATAATCCATATAACGGACTTTATCTTTCCAAAAGAAATCCAATAATCTAAATTTATAAATCATAATACCTTCATCTGTCTTCAAATTCTTCATCTGCAAAAACGGTTTCTTAACATCCATATTATTAAACAAAAAATCCATCTTACCCATATCATCTTCAATATTCTTCTTTTTTCGTTTTTCATTCTGCTGTTGAATAATAATATCCTTCTTCTTAGGTTGATGTTTCTTACCTTTCTTTTTATTTCCTTTCTTTTTCTTCTCATTATCAATTAAATTATCTTCAATCATATGTTTGAGATTAACCTTCACATCTCCAGCTAAATCTCGCAGAAATATAGATAACTTTTGCTTATCTATATTCTGTTGTGAAATAAATGTAGTCATTTTATTTAGATACTACTATATATTATTAATAATTTTTTAAGTATTTAACACCATAATATTACGGTAAATATTAATTACCTGAACGAATACTATCTAAATCATCTATTTCTTTTTGTATTTCAGTAATAGTAGCAGCATTCCTACTAATTCTAACTGCTAATCTAATTTGATTTAAAGCTTCCATTTGTAAGCGTTGACTTTGAAAATCATCAATATGTGCAACTGGGGAACTACTTTCATATAAACTTCTATATTCATTTATAGCTGAAATATAATAATTTTTATAATCATTATCATTAATTAATGTACCATTATCATTAAATAAAGCATAATTACTTTCTGTTGTAATTGCTGTATTTCCTATACTTCCATCTCCATTATAAATATAATGGATTATTGATGGTATTGATTCATCAGACGATATAATTATATTATTATTTGCATTAATCCTTGAGTAAATATTAGGGGATTTTATTAAAGTATCTATTTGTATATATGTAAGTTTTTTGGCTTCAGATGTATAGCGTAATTTCCGTAATCTCTTATTTTCAGCTTCTAAAGTTTCTTTTTCAGCTGTTAATAATTGATAACGTTCATTATTTGCTTCTTCGGCAAAAGGAATCTGACCATTATTACAACCTGTCCCTTTCAATATATTACCATCACATTCTAATTTTGGATTAACAGTTTCACCATCAATTACTTCTTTATATTCATCTTTACGACAAGATAAATTAATAATGCCACAATTAATTCCTAATGTATTATCACACTCATCTATAGATCGTGATATTTTATATCTTTCTCTTGTGGATGGATCAATACCACATTTCTGTGGGACACATTTCCCATTAAATTTAGGGATTTCCCCCTCTTTACATTCAGTTACTAATAAATCATTATCCCCCTGATTATCTGGTACAAACTGATATCCATTATTACAGGTAAATACATTTTTACAATTATCAATTGATCCTTGAATAAAACAATTACCTTTACGCGCTTTTATAGCCTCTGGTCTACATAAACTCTTACCATCTTCTCCTTCTAATATTGAATCACTTGTACAATCTTCTGCTATAGGTTTATCGCAAGCATTATTATATATATATTGAACCATACTTGCTTTAGAGTCCCCGGAATTAATTAATATTTCATTTAATTTTTCTAAATTTTCTGTATTGGTTGATGAAAAGTCTAAACATTTATCATCAGGACTCGGTTCACCAGTAACAGAATTTATACTTCGTAATTGAGTTAAATTCATTCCTCTTAAATCTTCTAAATCATTATCTCCATCAAATATATTTCTATAAGGTTTTCCTTCTCCAGCAATTTCAGAAAATTTACATTGACCCGGTTTAGGTAAACAACATCGTATAGGGGGGGTTTGTTGTGTATTACTACCCTCTGGGGTAAATAAATCAAAATCAAACTCACTATAAAAAGACCTACATTTATCACCATCGCCTAATTCATATCCTTCAGAACAAATAGTTTCATCATTACCGCAATATAAAAACTTATTTTGCTTAGTAAATAATGCCAAGTTTGCTGGATCATTATCATTTTGAGGCATTATAACTTTTTCATCTGTACTGAATGGGCAATTTGGTTCAAGTATTTCACCAGTACCATCTAATTCAAGTTCAAGTTCATGGCACCTTGGGGGATTACCTTTTAATATAGAACCAGTATTACAAGGGGTTAATTCGCATATATGGTCTCCATCATTCTTACAACTAGTCCCCTCAGCCGCGGTCCCATTATCACAGAAACAATTATTTTTTCTACAAGACCCTTTCTTCAAACTAAATGTTGGATCATAACCGATTCTATCTCTTTCAGTACTATCTTCACCGTCTTTACCTAGTAATCCTGCGTTTTTAACGAAATTAGTTACATCAACATCATTAAAACTAAATCCCGGAGGACATCTACAATTGACATCGGTTTCCATATTACAATTTGAAGGATCTCCATCAAATTTATTTAAATCACATTGACATAAATTTCGAGAATGACCACATCTTTCTTTATGATTTTTACCATAACAATAATCAAATTGTTCTTCACCATCTTTAAATTTACAACTATCTCCCCCAGGCTTCTCTGCCTTAAAAATCTTATACTTCCTTGACTTAAGTGAACAATGATTACTTGGATCCCCACACCTCTCAGTATTCCATTCACTCCATTCACCCTTACAACTCTTCGCAGGATCAAATAATTTTGCTCGATCCTCCTTTTCATCTATCGGTTTCTCTATTCCAGGATCCCGTATCTCAGGAAGTTCTTTTGTATATTTAATTTGATCTACCTGATATTCTTTCGATAAAATCGTCTCATATCTAGGATAATCTGTATCTTGTATATTCATTTTCAGAGGTTTGTATATACGTTTTTCTAATTCTTTGGGTTCAGCTTTCCCCTTATAATGTAACTCCATAAGATATTTAGGAATTATTTTATCATTTTTCTTCATTAATTCCTTATCTTTTTGAAGTTTATCATATTCATCAATAATTTTCTTATTTAAATCTTCATCAATCTCCAAATAATTTTTGTATCCGTCTTTATTATTTACATTATCATTATTATCATTATTATTCGGAAGACTTAACAAATATATAACATATGATAGTAGAAATAGTATCAGTATATATTTAAAGGAAAATCCCATTCTATATATATATAATATATTATGTTAAAAAAAATATTCAAAAAAGATGGTATTATTTTATTTATCCAAAATGAAGAAGATATACATTTTGGATATTATATCATTAATAATTTTATTAAAGATAAAAATATAGACGATTATAAAAAAGATTATTATAAAACTAAATCATTTACTTATTAACATTATACTGAACTTTAAATAAATTTAATATTTGACTTATTACAAATGCAATAAATATTAATAAAATAACTTTTGTGATAATATTTTCCTGGAAATCTTTAAAAAAATCAAATATACCTAAATCAGGAGCCTTGAAATCTAATTGATTATTTTTTTTCGTTAAATTATCATACATTTGTTTTAATAATAATGTATTCCTATGGACTTCACCATTACATTTCTTTTTTTCATAGTTTTCAGATATATCAATAACTTTAGCAATTACATCGGGCATATATTTTAAAAGCTTATCTGATACTACCTTTAATTTTTCAACATATCTATCATCACCTATATTATCAGTATTCATTTTTAATAAATATCCCAATATCTCTACAGCACTGGTACTCATACCACTTTGACATAAAGAATCATCAATATAAATTAAATCAAAACATTCTCCTATCTCTTCTTGTTTAATTAATATAAATTTAATAATTTTTGACTCAACATACCCCAATTCTGATAAATTCTTTGGATCTCCTAAATCTGTTATATGAGTCATTTTACTTAACTTATCTAAATAATAACTATCCTCATGTTTCGTCTTCATCATCTTATTCATACATTCCTCGAATTCTCTACTACTAGCTTGACCCTCAGATACTCCAAAAAATTTAGACATTGAAATCTTCTTATCTTGAGAATCTTCAGATACATCTTCAGTAACCATATCAACTGAAGGGGCAGATACTATATTTATTTCAGGAGCGTCTATCCCCCGTACTTCTAACCAATCAATTACTTCTTCACGAATCATATTATTAACATTGTGATCATCGAAAACATGACCAAGTAATCCCCCTTTTTCTTGATGAATACTACCCAAATCAATATATCTACGTATATTTTCAGGTATCATGTTTAATATTTCTGTTTCAGTTAAACTATTATTTTCCCACCATTCGACCTCAATACCTGTCTCTGATATAGGAATTGTATATCCATTTATACTTACCGCAGTATTTGCTTCATTTAATTCGCCTTCATATAAAGATGTAACTCCATCTGTTAGTTTGATACTATTCCAATCAATCATATATAATATTAATTATATTTTAATTTTTCTATCTTTTTTTGAGCAGTTTCTAAATAACGAGAATGCTCAATTATATGTAATAAATCTTTTAAACTATCCTCTTTTTTCATAAGATATGTACTATATAATATAGCATCAAATCTCTTTCTTCCATTAATTCTAAAATCATAGTTCTTCATAAAATTTTTCCAATCTATTTTAGTATTTAATGTTTTTAACGTTCCACATGAAGTTTGAAATGACTTAAAATATCCATTTGGTAGTTCTTTATATAAATTCCAAGCTAATCCATTTTTCCATGGAGCAATCTGATACCATACTTGTTTACCTCTACAACATGATATTATATCAGTTAAACTCTGATCCCCTGTAACTAAAATATCCTTTATACTATTTTTCATTAAAGATATAAATACCCCTCTTGGTTGTGGAAGAATATCAGCTCTAAATACTAATCTAGAATTAACTTTATCATCTCCTTTAATTATATGTGTTTCTTCACTCTGGACTAAAATATTATCATATTGAGAAGATACTTTTAGCATCTTATTTTTAAAAGCATTATCATCCAATATATCATTCATAATCCATTCAGGTATAACAATCTGAAAATTGGAATGTTTCTTTCTATATTTCTTACATATCATCTCTAAATAAGATAAAAAACAATATTTAGAATGTATCCCCCATTCTGGAGAAGGTTGTATATATACTAAAGCATATGGTCCATTGATTAAATTTTGTTTACTTTGTTTAAAATTATTAAATAATATTCCCAAATTATCATATCCAACCCCTATAGGAAATGTATATGGAGGAAACTCTCCATTATATTCGCTAACAGCAAAAGTATTAAATACGTTAGCATATGGCACTAATTTCTTAAATTTACTTATTTCAAATATCTTATTAATTATAGGTATGGCTATCATTATATCAAATTTAATCTTTCTTTTTAAAATTAATTGATCATAATCAAGACATTCATTATTTTCAACCTTACTATGAAGTTTATATATATCTCCATCTATCTTTAACTCTTTATATTTTTCTGGAGTTGTTGTACATATCTTTATTTTTGAAGTTGGATACCATTCTTTTAAATAATCATAAAACGTTTTACATACAATTATATCTCCAAATCCCGCACAAGGGATATTAAATAAACCAATTGATACATTATTATAATGTTGTTTAGTTAGTTTTTCTCCTTCACTAATCTTCCAAAATATATCATATAAATCTTCAAAATACTTACTTTCTTTATTTAATTTTTTTATTAATGATAATTGTTGAACCATTATTATTAATATATATTATATTATATTATAATAATGATAGGAGGCAAATTATTAGCAACCGGATCATCAACATGCGTTTTTTCTCCAAGTATCCCTTGTTCTGAAAAAGGTTCGGTGGATAAAAATAAAATAACAAAAATAATGTATAGTCCTAAATCAAAAGAATCATACGATAAAGAAAAAGAAACAAATAATATGATAAAAAATATCAATAATTATAAAAAATGGGCAGTCATATTTAGTGAATATTGTAAAGCCCCGGAATATAACATATTAGCTTCCTACGATAAAAAAGGATTAAAAGAATGTACTTATAAAGGAATGAATGTATCTGATTTTAATAAAAACAGTTATATGCTTACAGGTATTAATGGAGGTAATACATTTGTAGATTATTTTAAAGAAAACTTTTCAACAATTAATTATGGTAAATCATTAAATAATAAGTTTATTAATTTAATGAAAATGATGAGACCTTTACTTGTAGGTTTATGTGCATTAAATAAAAATAAAATATGCCATAATGATATAAAATATAATAATATTGTTTATAAAAATCAAAAAGAAGGATTTAGATATATAGATTTTGGTTTATCATCAAGATTTAAAGATAAAGAAAATTTTAAAAAACGATCTATAAAGGAATTTAATACTTCAAGAATATACATATTTTATCCATTAGAATATATCTATTTTTATGTCTCCTCTAAATTACTTCATATTGAAAAATATAAACAAAGGAAAAATGATGAGATTATAAATAATATATACAGAATATTTAATCTTGATTTTAATAATATTAAAAAAGAAACTATACATAGAATTAAAAATAAACAAATTGATGAAAATAAAATGATTGAAAAAATAGATATATATAGTTTAGGTATCTTATTACCATTATTATTCATCCAATACTCAAATATTATCAATCCACATGAAAATAGTAAAGTTATCCAAGATTTCTATTTTCTTTTTAAAGAAATGTGTTTACCCTTTTCCGATAACCGCATTACACCGACTAAAGCATTAAAAAAATTAGATAGTCTTCTTAAAAAACATGGTACTAAGGAAAGTAAGAAGAAAAGTAAGAAGAAAAGTAAGAAGAAAAGTAAGAAGAAAAGTAAGAAGAAAAATAAAAAAAATTAACTATTTCATAATAAGATAACCACCTATTAATATAATAAATATACCTGCCAATTTCTCAAATGTAAAGTCAGCTTTTAAAAATATTAATGCCAAGAGAAATACAAATAACGTATTCAGATTTATTATTGATTTCGCATATCCAGGATTAGTTGATCCTTTAAATGCTCTAAATATAGATGGCTCAATAATAAGAAACACAATTATTAGTCTTAATACTATTATTCCCATATCTTTTAAATTCGGTTTTTCTACTTTATAATTACTTATATTCAAATATATCATTGTAGCTATAAAAATAATTATATTTGCTATGATAATATAATTCGTATAATTCATTCTTTTAATCAAATCTAATGATATTACATCTCGGACCGCAATAAATAATGCTGCTATAAGAGCATAAATAACCCATTCCTTCATATAACTTATATAATATTTTTTGTATGTTTAAAATATATTAATTAAAAATATGCTTTAGTATGAAATTAAATGAAATTGATTTCAATATATTAACCGATCAAGAATTAGTCGGTTTATGTTTAAAATATAAATTAATTGAACCTCAAAGTGTTAATAGATATAATAGAAAAAGTCTTCTTTTATTAATAAAAGGTTTCATTAAAAAAAAAATTGAAACTTATGGACAAAACAACAATAATACAAAACCAAACAACAATAGACGTCTTTCTATCTCAGGTAACCTTCAAAAAAATAGTATCAATTATAATAAAAATAGTAATAATCCCCCTAGAGGAGTCCGCCAAAGAAGACTGTCTCAACCAATAACAAAAATAGAAAAAGTAGAAGCCGTAGATGATCATAATAAAACAGAAGTAAAAGAACAAGCACAACAACAAATAAAAAAAGAAATTAAATCATTAAACCCACAATACGATATTATAGGTATGTACCCCCCTGTTAAGAAATTAATCGCCATAGGTGATCTTCACGGTGATTTAAGGGCAACTCTAATTGCTCTAAAACTCGCAGAAGTGATTCCACAAACAGCTACACAAAATAATGTTAATGATATCCACTGGTCCGGTGGAGATACATGGGTTATTCAATTAGGGGATCAAATTGATAGATGTAGACCCGATAATTGGGAAAAAAATTGCATTGAGAATTATGATAGTGTATTTGAAGATGAAGGTAATAATATGGCTATTATAAAATTATTATTACGTTTAGATGACGAAGCTAGAAAAGTTGGTGGAAGATTTCTTGGTCTTTTAGGTAACCATGAAATCATGAATGTTGATAAAGATTTTAGATATGTTTCTCCACAAGAATTCCTTGAATTTGTACCAGTTAAAGATAGAAATAAAAAGAAAACTGATGACGGTTATCCAATGGGTTATTATCACAGAACAAAAGCCTTTGAAAGAGGAAGTAATATGGCAAAACTATACTCTATCAAAAAAAAATCAATAATGACAGTAGGAAGCTTCGTCTTCGTCCATGGAGGAATAAGTTATGACCTAGCAAACAAATATACCATCGCAGAAATAAATAATGTTGTTTCAAAATGGATGTGCAAAAAAAATAACCCCACAGAAGAAGACATATTTGATGAAATTTTTAGAGATGACGATGATATGTCACCATTTTGGTGTAGAATATATGGCGAAGATGATGATGAAAATACAGAAAGAGGTTTCAATGAACTACTCCAAAAATTAAATCAAAAAAATAAACTACTTCAACCTATAAAAGGTATGGTTATAGCTCATACCCCACAATTTATGGACAATAAATACTTGAACTCAATGTATAATGATAGACTATGGAGAATTGATGTGGGTATGTCAAGGGCATTCGGAAAACACCGCGATTGTGGTGAAGACAAATATAGACAAGTTCAAATATTAGTCATTCACAATGATAATAAATTTGAAATTCGGAAAAAACCATTTAACGATAGACATCCAACGGAAAATATGGGGATGAATGTAGATCTTTCAAAAGAAGAATTAATGTTTTGATCCTTCTGACTGAACAATTTTCTGAATCATTCGAATGATGTTTCTTTTCTTCTTCTCATCTGTTTCTTTTCTGAGCATAATTTCGAGGACGATTGTACTAAAGTAT
>MDTC01059328.1_pt1 | contig 44525 bp, 26 predicted proteins | sample 811181 | NCBI WGS metagenome assembly MDTC01 (sample SAMN05326644, study PRJNA326480) | marine metagenome | isolation source: seawater | place: Pacific Ocean: North | collected 2011 | reverse complement strand
GCTGAATCCACCTCTGAAACCGAAGCCGGGGCTGAATCCACCTCTGAAACCAAAGCCGGGGCTGAATCCACCTCTGAAACCAAAGCCGGGGCTGAATCCGACAAAAAAATAGTCAAGTCGACACTTTGGAAAAAACTGATTGAAAATCAGAACGTTTACGGTGTCTTAAAGCTTGAAGTTGAAAGTAAGACACGGTTTCAAACGTTGTCAGATGGCACAGGATGTAAGTCAGAAATTTTTTGCTACACGTACATTGGAAATATCGCATATGTCACAGGCCCAGGCGGCAAACAAGTCGTGTTACCAAATGGTTTTGGTTTACTTTATCAAACAACCAAAGACCGTCGATGTATCATAAAAAACACTGCTTCAGATGGATACTTCGAACTAGTCGACGGTACAGTCAATGTAAGATTGAAAACGTTGGAACCAGGACAAAAATATAGCTGTGAATGCCAAAGGTTTTGGGATGTAAAATGTTACAACTTTGGGGGCGAGGAGTGCAAGCACTGGAAGCATATTAGTGATTTGTATGAAGATTATCACGGCACCAAAGCCAATGTTGCTGTGGAAACCAAAACAAATGCTGGTGCGAAGGTTCTACGAAAAAAAACATTCACCGTCGTGGATGTGGCACCAAAAGAGAAATCATAGATACACACACACACATTATAGCTGCGTATACAACGATCATTAAAAAAAACAAAGCAATTTAGCACATGCAATCCTTAGAAAAATAGTTTACCTTGCTGGGATAGCTATTCACCACGCGCACGTCCTGGCTGCCCGCCCCCCCCTGCAGCACAATCTCCTCCATATTCTGCCGGATGACCCTGAAGCCCTCAGAGGGCAAGTCCTGGTTGCAAATAATGTGGAAAAACTTGACAACGTTGCGCAGAAGCTTCTGGGAGATGCGCTTGCACGTGGAGTAGATGCTCAGCTCCACCCCCGGCGCTGCGAAGAGGATCGCAGCAGCAAACATGCTCACACTTATTGTCTTGCCAAAGCGCCGCGGCGTAGAAATCAGAACCTCGGCTGCGAGATGCTCCCAGCTGTTTAACTTTAAAACTTTTTGATGGTCCCGCGCAAACTGGCCCGCGGGCTCCGTCTTCCAGAAGGTTCGAGTGCACGCCTTCTGTGTTGAATTTTTGTTTTAGTATTTAAGATTTTTTTTTTGATATAAAGTATGGATGGCAATACAAAACCAGGATACACCGAAGAGCAAACAATTGCTTTTGAAAAAATGGTAAAAGATTACAAGAAAATGTCGAATGATGCGTTGAACGAAAAAAAAGAGACATTCAAGATTGCAATGCGTCAATTTAGAAATAAAAAGAGAAGGTTGAATAAACAAATAAAAAATAAAAATAGTATATATTATACTAGAAAAGATTTGATGGACGGTTATATTGGAGATAATCTTGAAACCTTTCGAGCAAACAAACGAAATGTTGCTGCTATATGGGAGGCACAACGTGAAAATGGATATGAGGAGGGTGCAAAACCAGCACGACAAACTCGAAAACCTGCAGGTCAACAAAGTAAAATGGGTGCAGACATCAACCTGTTGTCCAAGATGCCCTCCTACCTTCGTCCCTTCAACAACTAAAGATTCTCATTGATGTGAAATTTAAATAAACATTTCTGTATGCACTGCTGTATTTCTGAGAGTCAGTTCGCGAAAGACTCTGACGCGATGCATGTGTGGGTAGCGGTGTAGCCAGTGATTGAGTAGGTACACTTCGTGCATGAGCTCTTCAGTGGATGCGGATGTGTAGTTTAGATGCAAGTTTGGGCGTGGGAATGTGGTGTTTGGGGGTAGCAAGTGAGCAGTAGGGCCTAGCATACTTGATATGTGTTGAAGCTGTGAATATATGTGCGGTATACGTGATCTACATGTTAGCTACTCTTCCTAGGTTCTAAATAAACACTGCCTAAACTCGAAATGAAACACACCAAAAAGTCCTCGTGAAACAATCTCTGATGATAGCTCCGTTTCCAGCCATTCGCATCCAATCGCTCCAACGCCGTCCGGCATTGATTCATGCGATCAAAGGGGGACATCTCCCCCCCTGGCTTTACCTTCTCCCTCGCTCGCGCAAGGCGGCTCTCCAGCGCCGAGAGCATTACACGCGAGCGGGGGGCCATGCGTTTCACTCGCAGGCGCGAACAAAGATCCCGGAGCTCGGTGAGAGCATGCGCACGATGCACGAATTGAGAATTGGGAGTATCAGACAAAGATGGGCTTTGAGGGGAGGGCATTGATTGTGAGAAAAGAAGGGTTAAATAGATTCGTTTTTTCAAAATTTATTTCCAACCAAACCTCTATTTCTACGGCCCATGGAATGCGATGGAGAGTAGTCGCTCTTCGTCTTTTTCTTGTTCTGTTCTGGTTGTGGTCGCAGCAGAAAACCCAACGCTTTGGTGTCCTGATTTTGTTGGAAAAAAAGCGTTGGGTGTTCTGGTTTGCATGCACTTATCAAGTTCGTTTGTCAAATGTGTAATTATTCGTGTGTGTTCTTGCACATGAACAAGCGCTGCTACTGTGGTGTTCTCACCCGTGTAATTTTTCAAACTTTTCTCAAGCTCTTTATACTGTCCAAATCCGATCTCACAAGTTGTATACGATTGATTTTTTGCCTTCAAATCAATTTGACATTTTGTCCCTTTTGCAAGAATTGATTCAACTTTTTCTGCGTATGATGATCCATTGGTCCCTTGCAAAATATCATCAATAGCCTTCAAAATGATTTTTGAATTGTGTACTCTATCAGTCTCTCGATCCAATTCCAATGTTTTGTTCTCGAGCTCCGATTGAATTTTACTATTTTCTTGTACAAGATGAAGATATTTGTCGGCCAAGTTGTCAATATTAACTGGATCTGAGTTATTCGTGTTGATTATTACCAACGCATTATCGAATTTTTTTGTGATGGATATCAAATTATTTTTTTCTAACATACAATTTTGAAGATTGTCATCACAGTATTTGTATTTGTTCAACTGATTCAATTGTTCGTTCTTACTTTTGATTTCTTTTGTCAACTGCTTATTTTGCTCTTCATAATTCAAATCGAACTTGAGGATAATTTCCGTGGGATTTCCTAAAACAAGAGAAAGGTATGGAAACCGCCAATCCTTCCCTGTTTCTGCTAAATTTACAGGCGTAGAAAAAAAACGGGATGTTAACTGAAGTTGGCAGCCCAACTGAGCATTCTCACGCAACAGTTTGTATGACACAACAATCTTTTTGATGTCACTATCAAATTTCTCTTCCCATTGAGATTCCCCCTTTGCATTGTCATTAGAGTAAAGTATATCAGGCTTTACATATTTGAAAGAGTCTCCAACAATGATCTTTACTTTAACCGCATACTGTTTATCAGTAGTATTGAATGTATTGATATAATTTCCATATTCACTATTCAATTTCAGTTCCGTGTCACAACTTACCGTTGGGCTGGGATTCAAAAAGAAAAGTGCAATGACACAACCAAACAAAACCGTAGTGCCCCAAAATTTGTAATCAATGGCATTGTAGAATCCAAGCTTCATATCGCATCTCCATACAAACATTGCCAGCATAACTGGAAAGACATGATACAGCAAAATGGCAAAGAAGTTGTTATCGAAGAATTTCCAATAAAAGAAGATCGTGATTACAACATTACAAAGCAATGATTTTTTGGAGCAAAACGAATCATGTTTACTACTCTGTGGATTCCAGGGGTTTTTGCTCATCCTGTACAACATAAATTCCACGTTCCGATTACACAAGAAGTTTGTACCGATCACAAGTCTGTAAATCACGTTTCTAGGGTAATCCCATAGGTTGGTCTCCAATAGCATTGATTCATTCATGGCACAGGCCATGCTAATCAATAACGTGTATGTCAATATGGTGTAGCTCAAGGTTACGTCATACCAAAAACAACAACCTATGATCGAAACAAAAAAAATGTTTACGAGAGGATGACAGAAATTGATGTACTTAAAGGATTCGTCTAGTAGAGTGTCAGATTTGACAAATTTTTTGTAGACAAAATGGCGCCAACTCAGCTGAGTGATTATGTACATGAATATGTAGTTTATGGTCATAACGGTAGGCCACCATCCCCATCCTGCTTCTTGCTCTGACTTCGACCAATACATAATTGCGAACGTCACATTGGTCGAAAAGAAGAGACTTGCGGGGAGGGTAAGTTGACTGGTTTTGAGACTCCCCACACGGTCCTTGAATATGTCCTTCAACCAAAAGAACACAGCCACCCCCGCCAAGGTCAAAAAAATGGTTAGGGGGACAATGTGCCATGCATTGAATGGGGTGTTCGCATTTTCAAGTGACATGCTTGAGTAGACAAAGAATTTATTAACAAGCTTATATATTATATTTCAGGAAAATGTGATGCAAATACCCGCACTCTACTTTGTCGAACCGCCATCCATTTCCAACTCCATGCCAAGTAAATTGCTCTTGCTGTAATTACGCTATCATCAAAAAAAATTGTCTCTATTTCAGATTTTTTGTCATCCTTTACTTTTTTGTCAAACCAATTTCGATTTTTTTTTCCTGCTTCGACCTTGTCGTTTTGCAATATTTTGTGATCTGCATAATTGCTTATTGCTGGGTCTATCCTGCTGAGTAAGAACCTTTTGTTATCTTGAAGTTCTTCCAAATAATAATCATCATCGGAATTTGACAAGACTTCTGTGCTTTGATGTTTTTCGTATGTACGGATACCAATCAGCATATCTTTGAAGTAATCGTCGCATAGAGGACTGTCTTGATTTTTTCTTGATGATAGTTTTAACTCGTAAGGCAGGTATCGATCCTTCAGGCAAGAAAATTTTCGATATAAAAATAAACGCATTTTTGCTGCTTTGGCGTTGGGAGTATTGATGAGAAAAAATGTGTTTAGGATTTGATGCAAGAGCAGGGTAGTCGATCTATCCGAGATGTCTTTTACTTTGAAAATATCAAATTTTTGCATTTTGTTTTTATCAAATGATTCTTGATTTGTAATTCCCGTGTATTCTTTTCTTCCTTTATGAATGTTTAAAATTTTGTTTTTCTGTTCAGTTTGTATTATAGTATTATATGTCAAAATTTCTCGAATCATGCGAATATTTTTTGTTGCGTGATTTAACGTACAACTTACTGAATCTTCCATTGATTCAATATCATCTCCATTCTTTTGGTATTTGAATGTTGTGTGTAATATAGTTTGGAAAATCTTCAGGTTTTTATCTGAACAACTCCATGCATAGAGTTCTTGTTGCAACATTCCAAAATTTGTTAACTGAACATTAACTGCATCTATTGAAAAATGTGTTTTGACAAGTTGAAGGGTGGGATCATACACAATTGTCATTGAATTTGGTAAATGTTTTGTATTCTCTTCTGTTGTGTCTTCATATATTGGTTCTATTTCTGTTGTAAAAGTGTTCCATGCCTTGGTAAAATCCACGTTTTGAGCGTTTTGTTTCCATTCATTGATTGGCAATGATTTCAAATAAGAATTTAACTCGACTACAGAAATGTATTCTCGAGATACAAACAACCCGTGACGTCTAATATTGAAATACATAGTTTGTAGCCTAACGTCGGCAATGTTTGTCAAATTGTGATCTAAAAACTGATTTATTGTTTGTGTAGGATTTGCATATTCATTCAAGTATACCTGATCTTTACTGTATATTTCATCATTTTTTGAGGGTATAAATTGTGAACAGATCTGATCAAATTGTATTCTTTTGTCGTCATCTATAAGAAACATGCGATCCCAGATTAATCTATTAAGTTGAGTTTCAAAAAACCGATGCTTCATTTTCAAACTATGGCGTAAATGATTCAAATTCTGATTTGAATCTGGAATTTGATGAACGTACTTCAGATACCAGTATGTGTACAGTTTGGCAACATATATTGCTTTGTAAATTTCGTAAAACGGCAAAACATACTTTAAATGTTCTGTTGTACCATTATTAGAATACCTTTCTGGTGTTTCATCATCAAACAAGTCAAATTCTCTGTAAAATCGCTCATCTTGAGTAGTATCATTTTCATCAATGTACGATCTATTTCGGTTAGCTTTCAGATATTTATCTAACACCTGCCAACAATGCTCAAACGCGTGATCATTGAAAGCACAGCGAAAAAACAACTGCATGTATAAAATAATGTAGTTGCTGTCGGACGCACAATGGAGATAGTAAAACGGAACAAAACTGTCTTGGACAAGACCTGTTATTTTTTTAAAATTTTCTTCAACATTTTTAAATCTATTTCTGAGATGATATGGGTTGAAACATTCAACTTTGATTTCAGGATACTCGGCCTTTAATTTGTGCTTGTGTATTTCTATGTTTTGTAACAAGTCACGTTGACTTGTTGAAGAGATTGCAATATCAAATGGTACGTTCCATGTAGAAGAAATGAGAAAAAACGCACCTGTTTCTTTGATCGAACATAATCTTGATTCTAGATTGATGGTAATTACAAAATCATTTGCAATAGAATTAAAATATCCCCCATCTTCTGCAATCCAAAATTTGTCAAATTCCTTTTTCAAAACATTGAATTGATCAGTTGAATTATTACTATCCGCAAAAATTTTCCATTTACCTGTTTCGTAATCGATATCACCATCAATGAGTATGGCACTGCGATCCAAATTGAAAGTTGCTGTCACTGGCAAATGAAATTCACCTTTCACTATAATTTTCAATAAACCTTTAGATAAATCATCGTCAACATAATGTTTTTGTAGTTTGTCATAAAGAAGTAATCGAGGTTGCATTCCATAAGTAGTATCATTGTAAATAAACTTGATCATGTACTTAATATCAATTTGCACCCCCATCGGAAATGCTGCGATACAAGTTTGAAGTTTTTTTTGCATGTTTTCTTCTTTCATGTATGCATGCACCAATTCGAGCAGAAGGTGTAGATTGTAACACTGCACGTATTGACAGAATGCTTCCAAATTCTCATTTTTAAAATTTTCTCTCAAATATTCTTTCAATTCCGAGTGCAATGTGATTCGACCTGGATCGTGACCTCCTTTTACTATTAAACTTCGCTTTTCGTGATAAGCATTCAAGCACATTGTGCCCAGATTCAGCGATTTGTTGTCAATTTTGACATTTGTTTTTAAATCAGGCTGTTGATACTTGTTTAGGTTTACGGATTCCTTGTAATCGTTGATTTGCTTTGTGTACGTGATATGAGTACCCAGCGAGTCATTGCTGAACATATCCTCGGCTAAATAAAACAAAACATTCTCCATTGCGTTGACAAAAGGCTCAATAAACAGATGATAGCCCGAATACCTGAAAAAATGATTCAAAAAATGTTCTTTTTGCTGCCTGGAGATCGCTTCATATGAAGAACTTTCTGGAATGCGTACTCTGGCTGATTTTGTATCAAAACTTGCATTTAAAGCTGCATACAAAATATCTTCATTGCCTTTACTGTACGTAATGTAACGATCCAATACACCAACAATTTCATGTAAATAATACATGTTTGGGGGTAATGGTATAGGCGTTGGAGTGTTGCTGGCAATCACATCTTCGATATGTTTTTGAAGTTTCAAATCAAATTCACGAAGATCAACTCGCTTTACGCTAACTCTTTGCAAATATGTTTGACTGAAAATATGATTTTGCTTCGGCATTGGTTTGCTATTTTTTTTGAAAGCATGTTCAATTGTACAGGTCCATGTCTGCTGCTTGCTCCAAAACCCATCCAAATTCCTGGCATTTTTTTCGTAGCCAGACCATCCGGGGTCTGTGTATGTTTTAAAAATTCTGCTTCGTGTGTCCATTTTGAAATATTGTTTCATATCTGCTTTGTTTTTACCAAACAAAGAAATATATTGCGTGTCTGTTTTTTTTTCGAATTCTGTGATTTGATTTTTAGGGGATGCATACGACGCAGAAGCTGGTGAAGGATAAGGAGGCATATTTCGAATAGACCCAAAGTTAAACACATTGAATTCGAATTGACCAATAAAAAAATGATAATCAAAGAGATGTGCTTCTTCGCGTTTTGTCTTCTTTTCATCGCAATATTCATACAAGGATCTGAAAAAATTTACATCCATGACATCTGTACTCCAAACAATGTCTGCATTGTTTTTTTTGTATGCTGTGATGATCAAACCGTGAACAATTTCCGCTATACCACACGCAAGATCGTAATTATGGCGCATGATTGCATCCTCTATTGTGAAGCTTGAACTTTTGTCTTTGACAGCCTTGTGCATTTGCTTGTCAATTTTCTGTGTTTGAAATCGGAGGGTGGCCACATATTTGACTTTTTGAGACGTATCAATATGACCAGCGGCTGTTGCTTGCCACATTTTCATTGCACTCCTTCTGGGTTGATTTTTTTTGTGATCTTCGTCACCCGTATCAACTTCCACAAAGAGAGGGATAGTTTGAAGCAGTCTGTCTTTTGAATCTTTAATCTGAATGAAAAAAACACCATCCGGATGTTGTAAATTTGAATAGCCCCATTGATCTCTCATAAATCCCATACTTATAGGTAGGTAGCCCCTCATTATCTCCAACCCAGGCAATTTACCCAATGGCTGGCCGCCATTTCGAGTCAGTTGTTTCCACGAAACTTGCAGTTTTGTACTACTAAAGAAAGTCTTGGCTTCCTTCAAAACATAATTGCATAAAGATCTGCCAAAGTTGTCGGAGGTTTCGCTTACAAATATTTCATAAATCTTGGCGGGTGAAATTTCCGGAATAAAATGATCAAATCCTTTGTTTTCCTGGGCCATTGGCATTCGAGCAGACGCGCATATATAATGCGCATAGAAAGAACATTGAAGTTTTGTATTTAAGAACCAAAAAATTAATGAGTGTACATCGTCAACATTATGATGTTGAAACGGCATTTGTGTTTTATTACCGTGCTCTTACTCGCGATTACATTTGGTGTTTTCATTCTTACCTTGTTTGCTTTTGCAAACTACGAACCACAGAAGGTGTGCTACAAAGGAACCAAGGATGGATTGGCAGAATGCACGCCTAATGGAATGCACGATATATCGAGCTCAAGGATTCAGAACAACTTTATGTGTGAGTCCATGCGCAACAACGCAATGATCACGACGTTGCAATTCACAATCCGTACGCATCGACTCGCCAAGGTCTTCAGGGCAAAGATTCCACTTTTCAAAGTTCCAACAACAAATACAACCGATGTTGCAAACACGGAGGATGGATATGTTCATTCCAATCACACACATGATAATGTCGATTTTTACATTTTGTTCTGGATTGTAATGATTCTGGTCAGTTGTTTTGCGACCCCATCTTACCACACACCATTTGCGTACGTGACACCCATTTTGATAATAGCGTGCGCAATGTTTACCCGCATGCTTACTGCAAACGTGGACGATGATTGCAAGCTCGTGGTGACTCCAATTGTCATGGGTTATCCGACTTCTCAAATGGTTGACAACATTTACATCATTGCGATGGGTATGACAATGTTTTTTTGTACCACCACATTCTCTTCCACATTTTTATTGGCGCTCTGTTCCTTGATATGCTTTTTATGGAACGATTGGCAATTTTCGGGCTTTATATTGTATATGTGTGATTGGTTTGATCACAATCCGGCCATTTTTTCGGGAATCTTCTACATCATACGCTTTGTTTTGACTCAGAGTCGCGTGTGGACAAAGACAGACAGGTTTATTATCATTTTTTATGCACTCGTGTTGCTATTGATGATTGTGGATACCCTTAGCACGATGCGTCGAAGCGAAGAGGAATTTAATAACTCGTCTCTTCAACAAGCCAAGTCTACAATCAGCCAAGTTCTCCCTAAAAGCTTGGAGGAAGGTGTTCAAGGTTTCAGTGGTGCATTGCATAAAATACCTTGTGTTGGAGATGGGTTTTATTTATTCAGTAATTTAACTTTAGCGACAGGTCGACTTCTGAATTTGGTGCCCACCGGTATAGAAAAATTTGGTACAAGACTAGATGGAATCGTTCATAAAATGGAGATTTTTTTTTCCATTGTGTTGATTTTTGTCGTGTTGTGTGTTGCGCTCATTTTTCACTGCATGTTTCCAGTACGCAATGGCATCGGTCGTGTTTTCGAAGGATTTTGCTGGGCTTCTTCCGAACACTTTAAGAGAGATCTAGAAAAACGAGATCGCGCGAAGTCAATTGTTCAGAATGCCATTGAATCAACGTCTCAATGCCCAGATCGTGTTCTGCAAACCTTACAAGATGAGAATTTGACACCAGAAGATAAGAGGCTTTACGTGGAACTTATGGTCCAATTGTCCGCAAAAAATCAAGAAACTGCCGCCATGGACCTCCAGGATTCAGACGAAGTCAAATCTATGTTTGGAGGGGCAATGGAGCTTGCAAAATTTTACATGCAAAATGTATCGCCAATAACAATAACACGAGGAAATAACCCGGCTTCAAGCAATAATCAACCACGAGGAAGGAATCAATCAGCAAATGCATCGCGTGCGCGAGTGGTTTCTCCGGGAAGACGTGCACCAGCACCTGCTCAACAACAACGTCAACCACCATTGTCCAAGCCCACGTTGAGGCCTATGAAAGTCGTTGAATACACGTCAAAAGACAATCAAAACGGTCACAGTATAGACATCACTAAATATGCAGATCAGAACCGAAATGTTGACTTGGGCCCCAAGGGTCGTGGTGAGCAGAAAAGTTACACTCCAAAACAATCTAAACATGTTGTTCTGCATATCGACGTTAAAGATGAACAAGGCCAAACCTTGGCGCAAGGGACAAACGGCTTTGATCCACAAACATCTGTACCAAACACACACGTTGTGCATCAGTTTGAGAATAATTGGTACACAATTCATCAGAATGGGTTTGAGGTTTTCTACAATACTACAACGCAAGTTATTGACGTGTTGATGAAACCGAACGGACAGTCATTCTCACCTATCTTCTTATATCTTCAAAATCTGAAGTGAAAGCACATTTCTAGTGCTAAAATCCTTGTAAATGCAAAGACATATTTTATTTGTTTACAAACAAAGACAATTCAAAACGATTTTAAAATTGTACTTTTATCAAAACAAATCTACACCCACCTCTCCCCTCCCTGCACAACGATTTGTATATTTTCTAGATCTTCGATATGTTGCGAGTCATTATCTAATCTTTGCAATGATCTCTGTTGTATGCTTTGTCTTGTGCTTTCGTGTATACTCTGTTCTATGCGATGCTGGAGGTTGGTGAGGCACAGGGCGATGAGTCCTTCGCGATGCACGAGGAGCGTTGAATGTGATATGAATGGGGGTGCTGGGTTTGAAGGATGCTCTGGATGTGAATTTGAGAGTGCGTTTGATGGTGTGTTTGATTGTGATTGTGAGCTTGCAGTAGTTAAGTTAGCATTAGCGGTAGTTGGTGGTGTAAATACCAAAGTAGCCATGATTTGTGATTCTGGCTGCACCTCTGTATTTTCAATGTATGTATCTTGCATGGAAAACGAGGCCACGAACTCATTTTGTCGAATGGTTTGGTAGAGCTGCTGTAGGTTGAAGAGTTCGGTTCGGAGTGGGGTTTGCAGGATTGGATGCTGGATTTGGAAGAGGATATTGACGTGCGAATTTTGCAGGTGTTGCCTGAGAATATTGTTAAAAGCCCTTTGAAACGAGTATTGTGTGACGTAATGGACAAAGCTTCCCCTTGCATGCTGGAGCATGGGTCGAATGGGTGTTTGTAAGAGCCTGCTTGTAAACATATCCTGGGAGGGGATGTACATCTCCATGACAAATGTAAAATCGTCTTCCAAAGCTTCAATGTTTACGTCTGTGTAGGCAAGGATGTCGTGCATGGCTTCTTCAATTTCCTCTTGCTCTGTGCGCTTATTCACGGCTTTTACTTTGTCCTTGAAGTGTTTTTGAACCGCCAAGGGCAGACAGCTTACGTCCATGCGAGTCCCGGGGCCCTCCCTGCACGCAGGGCAGCGCATATCTGTCAGAAGAAAATGCAAGAAGAGGGCGCTGGGGTGGAAGGTGTGGTTGCAGGCCAGTGTGGCTGTATCATAGGCATGAGTTTGGCGTGGATGCAGACGTAGGGCTCTGGGCAGGTCGGGCACATCTACTTCTGCCGTGGGCATCTGGAAAATGTGACAAATCTCTTCGCCATTGGCTGTGGACAACTGGCATCGAACTCGCTGGCTTCTTGGTTGTTGTTTTGGAATTGATAGAGTTTGTCCGGCTGTTTCTCGCTCCGGTCGAAGTAACAGTTGGTGCTTCGTGGAACTTTCTATCCCCGTCATTAAATTGTAATAATAGAACTTAAATGCTTTACTTGATTATAAAAGTTGATTTTATTCAATCCGACCAACAATTACGTCAATTCAAATACTCGAGTGCTGGGTGGGGGTGGGTTTGAAGATAGTGGTTATCCCCAAAGGGTCGGTTGTACAACTCTTGCATGCGTTGGTCTGCCATCACATTCAGTTTTCGTCGAAAAATGGGAATAAGAAGGGTGGGGAGAAAGATCACAGCAAGAACAAGGCAAGCCGTCAAAATAAGCCCTCTTCCTAGCATGTAATCCCCGACCTTCATGAGCAAAACCCCACAGGATTCGTACCCACATAAATACGTCTCGTCAATCACGCGCTGCATGGCTTGCAAAAGAAGGATCTCACCTTGCTTCTTTTCAACACTATCACAGAGCGAAGAGTGATGCTTCATGTTGTGGTAGAACTCATGCAGCTTGCACTGCTCAACAAGCCATTGATCATTCTCCCGCTCGTTTTCTAACTGGCTGTAGGAAGCATGAAGCATGTGTAACCGCGACACCATAAACATAGCAATCCATAACACCACCCCAAGGATACTCACTATGTGGAAAATATGCCCGAACCCGGCACCAGAGTCTCGACCCCGCAACATTAAGGCTTGGGGTTTTATTGTAATATAAGTCAAGGTTGCCACGACCGCGTTTTTGTGTGGTTATATAAGGAAATGAAATAGCAAAGGAATATGGACAGTGAAAATCCCAATCCATACTTCTTGCATTTTGAGTCTGATATTGATTCACGGTCGGAATCGCACATACAGACCAATGCACCTTGGAAACATTTTACCACCTTTGAGACAGAAAAAGGGAATTTTAAAAAGGGTTTGAGTACAATAATAGGATGGTTGGATAAAGAAGACATGTCTCAAAAAAAATTTGACTCAATTTTAGAAGATTACAAAAAGCTTGATAATATTTTCAATTCAAAATCGTATTCAAACAAAACAAATTTTAAAGACGTAAACAATTGTGTAAAAGCAATATGGACAAAAACTTATAAATTGCCACTCTTATCAAAAAAAAATATCAACGATGGTGCATTTGTGGAATTTTCAGATAAAAATACTATAGATCAAATGTTTGATTATGTTTATTTGCAAGAAGTTATGAAAGGGATTGGCACAGGCCTTATGGGATTTGTTGGGATACGAAAACAATTATTATTTGAATTTTTACAAAATTTTATCAAACTGCATGTTTATGCAGCAATTATACATCATTTTGAGGATGAAGGCGAAGATAATATCAAGCCTTATCTTTTTTGAATAAACCAATACCTAATCGTATCTACCACCCCACGCTCTTCACAATCGTCTTCACATCCTGCTGTAGTTCCTCTAGGATGGAGTCGATGACTTGAATCTTAGTCTTTAGTGCCGCGTTATTTTGCACGAGAGCATGGCCGATGAGGTTCATTTCATTTTGGAGGGTTTGAATGGAGAGGTACATGTCTGTACTGGAGTCTTGTTGATTTTCCGAGTTTGTTTTTGGTAACGCAGTAATGGTAGGTGGGTGGGGGTAGTCACCGCAGCCTGCGACCCCGTGTGCAGGCAGCTGCCAGCTCGGACTGGGGTGGTCCGAATGTATTTCATTGGGTTCTTTGACACTGAGAGTTTTAGCTTTCTCTTTGCTCTTCTTCTTCTCCTTCTCTTGCTTGATTTTCTGCTCTTTCTTGATCCTCTCCTCCTGCTTGATTCTCTCTTCTTCATTTCTTTTCTTTTCTTTCCCCTCTTTCTCCTTTCTTTCGCGCAGCAACCTCTGCTTGAGCTCTTCCTCTTCCCTCTTCTTGACGACATGAAATTCTTTTGCAAACTTCTTATCGAGACGCGCAGCAAGACGCTGCAGCGCGATATTCCTATTATCGGTATCCTGAAGCTCTATCAAGTCTGTAAGAAAGATGCCATTTTCCAGCGGGCTGTCCTTGAGCCCCCGAGACATGGTCATACAACACGTAATGGTGGGGGCACTGACAGGGGTCGTCGGCGTGCAATCAGAATCAAGATTTGGGTTAAGTTGCGCAATAGGGATACATGGCATGCTTGTAAGTAGAGATTTAAAATGTTTAATATAAACATATTGTTTTATGGGGAAATTACAGTAATGGGTATAAGTAAAGATAGTATTGACAGTTACAATCATTAAACTACATTCCCGGATCTCAACATAGTATCTCTCTCACCTTCTCCTTCCCCTGCCACATTTTGCATTGGTGTGATTGGTTTAAAAGCACTGAATTTGCGAGGGATTTGTTGGCTGGAATCCAAGTCATTTGAATTGGTTATTGAACTTTGTGTTAAACTGTTTGCCGAGCCATTTTCTAAGCTGTGTTCTAAACTATTTTTTGACCCATTGGTTGGCTGTTGAAGGTGTCTGTCGTGAATAAAATGCGATGGGTGCATGCTCATTGGCCCCATGACCCCGAATGCATTTATTCCTAACAGCATTCCAATGGATGGCGAGGCGTATGGTCGTTGAGTCTGTTTGTTTTGTTTATCGCGTTGACAACTGTCATTCTGCATCTCGGTTTCCATGCCTTCTTCAATGACGTATTTGCGGGAAGCATGAGCTTCGAACGCACTTGGTGCAACGGCCATTTGAACGTATTCACAATGATTGCGTGGTGAATATTTCCTATTCGATGTTTGTATCAGGTTGGATGCTGATATGATATTTGACAACATTGAACATAATCTGTATTAACCTTTATAGGGTGAAATTGATTTGATGTGTTATATGTTTGATATTTATTCGTGATATTTATTTGTGGTGTTTATTTGTTATGTTTATTTGTTATGTTTATTCGTTATATTTCTTTCTGTGGTATTTAACTTGACATTATTTGAGTCATTTTCATTTTCTTCTTCCACAGCCTGGAAATTTTGCAAGATTGACTTCATTTCATCTAGAGGGGTGTTAAAAACGCGCAAAGATTGTTGGTCTGTCCACTCAGGGTTCAAGTGATAACTTCTAAATTGAAGCAAGTGCCACCCCCCCACTGAAAAGTTCAAGTGTTCCATAAACTGTGGGTTGAGTCCCCTCCGTTTCATTTGCTCGTACGTAACACCCATGTCTGCCAGCAAGTCTGCGGGCCATCGCATGGACCATACCTCCCCAAGATCAGCGTTAAGGTCGACGAAGGGATTGACTGGGAATACAACCATTTCTGGAAGGTCATGCAAGGTCAGAGCACCCCTTTGCACCCATTCTCTCTTTTCGGGTTGAATTTTTTGCAGCTGCTCGACTGTGAACCCGAGCTCTATTCGCATGCGACGCCAGGACATGTTCAAACATTTCAGGTTTTCCCAGCATACCATGGTTCTCGGTTGGTCCCACAAACCAAAAATCTGAATCGATTGCCGTGGAGTAACTTGCATTGCTCTTTACTGATAACACGCAAATATGTAGATCAAGATCGTTGCCAAAATTAAGACTAAAATTAAGACCAAGCATAGCAAGGCAGATGATATGCTATGACTGTTAAAGTCGCATGCTATGACTGTTAATTAAGTCGCATGTTATGACTGTTGGGAAAGTCGGGGTTGGAAGGTAAGATCAAGTTGATATCAAGGTAAGTAATCACTATCACTGTCACGGTAATGGTCAGTTTCCGATACATCCGTGTCTTGGTACGCATCTTGCATAAACGCCTCGCCCCTTTTATCCATTTCATTCTTGGAAACAAGACGAGGTTTCTTGGATTGCTGAGCACGACCACCACAACCATTATTCGACGCGCGCTTGAGAGATGCAGAAGAGCAACCTTCTTCGCCACGCAAACTCAAAGGGGGCTCAATTCCACGCGCCAACTTGGCCCGTTTGTTTATTTCAAAGTTCTTCCTTGCAAGCTTTGTTGTGCGCGAAATATTCGGATTCTCACTGCACGCGTTGCGACGAGCCTCAAATGCCCCCTTCAAGTCAAAGAAGTCCTCTTTCATCATGAAATCCTTATTCGGCCCCTTATTCGTTCCAATTTTCAAATATGGATAGCGTGAATTGGTGTAGATGAAACACAGAGGATGCGAAAAGAGAAGCCTTTTTGCCTGATCTTTTGCAAACTCACCAGAGGTGAAATAATCCAGTGGGTTATAGTTGAACATCTGGTAAACCTTACACTCTGTGTTGGCCCGGTACTCCTTGTTGATGCGATTGTCAAATATGTTCTTGTTCAACATGATCTGAAAGGACGACTCCGGTCTCTGAAGTACCTCCCGGGAATTAGGAAGGGTTTGATCGCGTCCCACATCATCTATATCCTGCATTTCCTTCTCAAGTCTCCTTAAACCCACGGGTTGGCGGCATTCGCGAGAGGGGTTGCCATTCACCTTCAAATGATCTACATGAATGTTCGGAGCCATCATTCTTTCCACCACATCCTTAACGGTCATTGGGGTTTTTGACACGCCCTTGCTCGATGTGCCCTTGCTCGATGTGCCCTTGCTCGATGTGCCCTTGCTCGATGTGTTCACGCTCTTTTCATCTTCAAGGTCCGCAATGCGGTTGATTAAATCATTGATGGCATCGTCATAGCCCTTACAGTTCTCTGCATGAGAATCATCAAAATTCTTGTCGCGCTCAGCTTGATCCCGTAGAGTCGCCTTGCACTCTTCAAGCTCAGACTTCAAACTCTTGCAAAGGTTCTTCGCATCGCTTAATTCTTGCTCGTGCTGCATACGGGCTTTCTTGACGGTAGACTTCAAATCATACACCTCCTTTTCTTTTTCAGCTTGTCTGATCTTGTCGTAAGAGCGCTGAAGCTTCATCTCCTTGATGTTTTCCTCTGCATACCTCATCTTCTCACCCTGAGTATGAGTGGTTAGCTTCAACTTTTCAATCTGAGAGTTGTGCGATATCACGACGTCTTCGATCTTGTCACAGCGATCCCATATCACAGAAAAGTTTTTCTTCGCAAGGCCAAACTGTTTCAAAGTGTAGTCATGCAACATTTCGAGTCTGGCTTCAGCTTGTTGAACCACGGCCATGCGTTTCTCGCTGTCAACGGAAATTGTCTGGCGCCGAACATGTTCAATTTGCATGCCATCGGGGCGGGTCTCCGTCCATCGCATCTCTTCGCGCTCGCTGCTTGTTGGTGTTGTCGCTTCCTTGCCCTTGCCCTTATATCCAACTTGCTTGCACTGCTGCTCTTCAGTCTGGGAGTGAACGGCATCGTTCCATCGCTTGAGAACTTCCGGATCGGCACAATCCAAGGCCACAGACGTGTTGGCATGCTGGGCAGCGATCTCCGCGCTGTGCTTGGAAAGTAGTATGGCCAAGGGGGAAGATCCATCGGTGGCAGTCCACTTGAGGCCAATGGAAATTCGGTCCTACACAAAAACGCACAAGGGTTAGTCATAAAAACCATATTCTATTTTTTGGTACTAAACTACGAAACACATTCTATTTGTATCTGGCCCAATTTTGGGCCAGGTACAAAATTTGTACCAGAAATACATCAAGTACAAACAAACAAAGTTGACAAAAAAATGAAACCAATTTGCAATTTTGCATACCCCGTCAAACATGATCAGGAAAATGTTGCGCCGGTTAATGCCCATGGCAATAAGATTCTCCACTGTCGCATGACGCTTGGCCGCAGACTTGGAATGGCCAGCAACCTCCAGCGTGTCAATGGCGTTCATTGCGCCGTACGCATCGTCGGGATTCGCCAGCGGCTTGCCGTCCACGTCAAACACCAGGGGCTTGGGCTCGTTCCTGCAGTCCCTGGTCCACTGGCGCACGTAGATGATTTCGTTGTTCTCAGTCTTGGTGATGCCGAGGGACAAATAGCCAAGCCTCTGGACGCCGCAAAAGTGATGCCTCTTGGTATCGATGCCGAGGAACTCGGAACCCTCGAGAGTGAGCCCCTGCCCTTCGTTTTCCTTGTTGACTTTGACGGGTTCCATGTTGCCGTGCTGCATGATCTCTTTGTTCCTGGGTGAACTCTTTATGCCAAGCCTTGCCTGCATGTCGGAAAGCTTTTTCGAGGCAACGGATGTAGCTCCGGCCATGGGCGGCGACCTTGGCAGCACAGGAGGATTCGACGAGAACGAAGAAGCAGTTTTTGTCGGGTTTCCTTCGCCATTTTCATTGCTTGCAGGATGTGCGGAACCATAGAGCGGGATGTTGTTCGTGATCCAGGACTCGGCACTTTCGTTCTGGTCGTACTTGTAGCCTTGACTGCAGAGTTCCGCAAACACCGGCAACTGATGAAACATGGCTGCTGTTCAGTGGACGGGCTGAAGCGCGGGATGTGAAAGGCGGGATCGTTAAATTTAGAGTGATTTGGGAACCAGTTCAGAAAGACGTAACTTTCCAGTACTATTAAAAAAAAGTAAAACTACCGTCCCCCATTTTGGGTTGCAACAACCTTGAAAAGGTTTGTTTTTGGTTACATTGGGGTCTGAATAAAATTCCAATTTCGCAAAAAAACTCATTTTTTACACTCAGTACGTAATTTTTGTAACATGTAACGTTTTAATTGTTTGGTACGTAATTTTTGTTGAAATACGACCTTCGTAACTACTTGGTACGTAATTTCAAATTGTTGAATTTTTAGTAAACTTAAACGCTGAATTGGCAGTCAAGTAAATTTAAGATGCATTCTTAGTCATAAAATGCGCGGGAAAAATAATGAAAGCATTCTGGACTTGAGTGAGGAAAAAAGGCGAATAGCAGATGCTCAGAACCTTCGCATTCCAGAGTATGCACCCGTGATTTTGCTTGAACAGTTGATCTTTTACTTGTTTAGCTTGGGTCTGATTGTCGCCGTGCGTGGACAGAATGGAACACTTCCTCCAATGCCTACCAGTGTGTATGCTGCAAATGTGCTGAGTTTTGTTACTTCGCTGTTGGTATTCATGATATTTTTGCTTGTCCGTTTTGAAAAACCATTTATTCTCAAATACCTCGGAGTTGTGCAGGAGGTGGCTTTTGTGTTTATGTTTATGTACAACATACAGTTTGTTATTTTCACCCTCATTCTCAGGATCGTTCATTCGGAGTTGGAGGAAACACAGAATGCGATTGAGAATGATTGGTTTATCATGCTCTTTAATGCCAGCAAGAGCAATCCCTTTGGTCATGCCGTCACGACGCTCCACATGGTACTTTCACTTGTACTATGTGTCTTTTTTGTTGTACTATTCATCACGTCGCATTCATTCCTGCGACGCATATACCTTAGCAAGAGCATGGATTGGATGCTTGTATTGTCACTGCTATTCATCCAGTCTCAATTTTTTCTTTTTCATGTAGATTACATACAACACAGCACGGAGGCCTGTGATATGTTTATGTGTAGGGAAAGCCATACCTTGGGGGCACTGGGTGCTATTTTGATTGTTTGGTTCTTGGACTACTCTGGGAGCATTTACAGAGAAAAATTTTTGAATACCAAAGGCTTTGATACGATTATTTTCTTAAAGTATGTAGTGGGTCATGTTTTCTTATTGCCTCTATCCGGCTTGTTGGTAGTATATCTTGTCCCCTGGCTCAAAGAAGAGTGGTTTTACACATTCAATGTTTGGTTCCTCGTCTTACTTTTTTCGACAAGAGCACTCAGCGCAAGAAGGAATTTTATTTTTAAAACACAAGACCCATCAAAATACCACCAACGCGGAAGTCATGTGCCAAATGGATCTCAAGTCTCCACGTTAAGTTCAACTCACGCAAACGGAGCAAACAGTTATCAAGATATCAAAACAACTCCCGCATTATTTGGCACACCCCAACCCAAATACTTCTTCCGTACTCCAGGAAGAAGAAATAAGCATGATTGAATGTCACACGGACAACTTAAATTGGTTTCATGCTTCTGATATATTACCGAGATATCCTCCATCTAAGACCTCGAAATCAAATCCGAGACCAGCGTGTCACACTCTTGAACGCATGAAAACAACTGCCTTTTGTTCTCGTCGTGCACTTTAGACTTGAAAAAGAGCTTTTCGGTGGTGATTTTGCCATTGATGGAGTTAGAGTGCGAGACGATAATTATGACATCGATATACAAAGATTCCATGCTTTCGTAATAATGATACGAAGCGTCTGCCAACACATAGTAGCATTTTAGCTGAACTTGAAGTCCTGATTGAATGTCTTCCCAAGCGGATTGGCACACACAGCCCCCCCCTTCCATTTTTTCCAGTTTCTGACAAAGAGACTCAGAGAGTAGGAGAAACAGTTCCTGGCCTTCCCTCAAAATGCAATGAGAGCAGGACATAAAGTCCATAACTGCACAGTGAACCGTGTCTTGGTCATAAAAGGATATGGCGTAACAACCATTGACGAGAAAGCTAGGTATGTGAGGATGATGTACGATGACCGCCAGTCGCATATTTTCATCAAAATGCACATTTTTCTGATCGGGGCATTTCAGAAGCCAATGTCCATGCTCTTCTGGTGTGCTCGATTGATTTCGAGCTGAGATCAGCACAAGTGCTTGATACCTGAAAATTGGCATAAACATAAACGGGACCAAGTATGTGTCTTGTTTGATAATATCACGCGGGTGTCGCATTACCATTCTTCCATTATCCCAGCAAAGTCCATAGCTCTGGGCGAGAGCGAGATCACTTGCCTTCCACATGATTTTCGCATCAACTTCCAGTGGTATAGCTTTCCAGGGCTGAAGATCATTTTCGTCAAGGATTTCCCGAATTTCGTCCGCGTTGAACTGACTGGTTGGTGTAACGCCATGAACAGTAAAAAGACATCCTTTGCGCCTCAACACTCCCATGAATCCCATGCGATTACCACCAACTCTTCCGAGTGTAACAATGGGGATTTCAAGCGCTGTCTTCATGTCCATAAAGAGCGTTGCAGGCAACGTTAAAGGGATGTGACCCGTAAAATCCACTGTCCATGACCCCGCTGCAATATGAATGGCCAATCCAACAAAGTTCTGCACAAATTTTAAGCTCGAAGTAATATTCGGGTACTGTGTGTGGAATCGGTTGGAAAAGCTCTTAATGTGCCTGAACCAAGTAAGCATATGAGAAATGGACTCCGGCACAAAAGGCGAAAGCGAATCAAACTTAGTTTCCGGGACCATCACGGAGTTATTTTCGTACACGTCTCTTCGATACACCATGACAATTGAGCCGTCTTTGCATGTCACAATCTCAAAAAACTTCTTCGAATTCTTGCGAGAAGATGGTGTAATGTTGAGAAAGACATTTGTTTCTGTTATCTCACTCTTGCCATTCTTCTCAACCACTATATTCGTTCTGTGCTCGATATAGTCCTTGTGCAGTTTGCAATAAAAGGGAATGTCCATAAGCTGATCCTTCAACTCTTGATTGGAATTCATATTGCGAATTGTCAGGCGATTGTGTGCGTGCGCGGGAATTCCGGAAAGCGAGACTTGCGTGTGTAAAAAGATTGTCAACAAGGCTCGGGCACAATGTCCCATGTTTCTCAGGTGCACGGATACTTGACGACGATTCTCAGTTTCCTGAAACCACTCGACTGAAAAAAGAGCCTGTGACATCAGAATCCAAAGAATGTCAACACAAAGCACGACACGCACGCCCGTTGGCAATTCCACGGACATATTTCCAGCTTGCTTCTTCTTTGAGATAACAGGCTCAATGTGCACAAAAATGCAGCTGTAATTCTCGTCAATACTTTTTCGAATGCTCTGAGACCACGACTGCGCAACATCCGGAAAGAGATGATTCATCTTGTTTTTCATCGCACTTGAGCTGCTAAAACTTCGAAAGACTGCATCAAAGAGATCCCTGCGACTTGCGTTTGGCGGGAGACGAAAGAACTGCAATACGTGATCGATAAACAGGCCGATTGAACGCATGTCAGTGTTGAAATTCATCCACCACTCAGGAATCTCCTGCGTCGCACCGTGATCTCGGAAAGAGGAATCCGTGCCATAGGCTTTGTTCTGCGGAAAACGCGCACCCTGGAAGGCGGCCTGAAAGAACTTGAATGGGTCTATAAAGCTAAGCCCCTCGTATGTCCCCGAATCAATGTGCTTATTCAGGTTGTTACGAACATCTTTGACATAGTCTTCTTTTAGCATCTCTGCCAACAGAAAGAAACGGGACTTTTCGACTGAGCCTTCAAATTGGGTACTTGCCTTGAATACAGTGCGCATGTCTTTCGGCTGCAGGTTTGAAGGCACGGTAACAAAGTCGTGCACAAGACATGTCTTGACGTAATAGCTTTTTATCTTCCTCGCCGCACAAGGCGTCTGATTTTTGGAATGCCACGAAAGTATTTCGCTGTGAAATTCCTTGTCGTCAAACTTGAAAAAGACATCAAAAATGATCTCCGGAGTGAGTTTCATCTGAAGCTCATGCATAGTCAACAGTGAGGGACAGTTTCTCAAAAAAAGAATTTCCTCGTCCCGCTTTAAGCCGGTCCTTTTCTTCTTTTCAGATGGCAAGTCACAAATCAAGTCAAAGTACTTGAACGCGTCTGAAAGCATCTTGTGCTGATCTCTGTCAAATTCTACGTTGCACGCGGACAGGGCCATGACTTCGATTGAGCAGAAAGATGGGAATCGTGATGCATAGAGGAGAAAGGTCGAAGCAATCATGACATTGATATTGAGAAGGTTGCTAGTCATGTTCAAGTAAAGAGAAGACATCATAGTCTGCAAGCTCACCGGGACATAAAGCATGCTGTGTATGAAATCGTTCACAGCATTTGAGAGCTTCAATTCCTTGCCAGTGTTGGTTTCGTAAAAAATCTGGGATCGCCGGAGAAATGCTCTGGTCCAATTCTGCCACATATGTTCTGCAGGCACATCGGTAGTCAACAAACGACCGTCCTCCAAAAGACGCAGAACCCTGTCTCGATTGCTTTTGGTGTTGATTTGGCCACCAATTATTCCTCGCATGAGACCAGCACACATAGTCGCTATGTTGTAAACAATAGACTTGGGATCTTCTCGGAGAGTAAACGGACAATGAGAATAGTAATCAAGGCCAGTCATAAGTTGCTTAACAACGCAGTGCAGGGACGAATTGCCAATAAAAAAGATTGGATGTTGTTTTGCAAGATCTGCACTGAATTGCCTGCGCTGAACGTCCTCTTTGTCAAATTCGATGAAGTCTCGGGAGTCTAAAGAAAAGACTTCATGCTCAAAATCAGGTACGTCTATCTTCTTTTGTGGCTTTTCGTCATAAAACTGGCCCCGTTCACCATCTCGTGTGGAAGCAAAAATTTGTGTGATACGATACAGCGTTGAATCACACAGCTCGGGATCACCGCTGTTGCTGCAGATGAGAAGAAGGGGTATTCCTGGAATAATACGCCGCATTTCCTTACGATTCGTGCCCTCGGATGTTGTCCATGCCTGCGTTTGGACTCCAGTTCGTTTCTTGGTGAGTGTATCCACTGCCTGTTCGATCAGATTCATAGTACCTTGACTTCCAAGCTTACCCCTAGTTTTGAACATGTCCGTCATGAAGTAGACGACGCCAAACTTTTCAAGCAAGTCGTTTCCAAATTCGTTTTGCTCCGTCGGATAAACAGCGGAGCTTCCGATGCTTTGAAGTGACATGCGACTCGGGGCATTCAGTTTCTCAGGAGAATTTGATGAATTGGAAAAGAACGCCTGGGAGGTCCTACAAGTATTGATTTTCTGATTGTAAAGTAACTGAATGTCACTGAAGTAATCAACAATCATGTCAGCGCCTGCACCCGGGGTTTTTCGCTGAAGAATCTCATCCTTGATCCCCATTTTGCTCTTGAATCGCACCAAATATTGACACCCACCGTCACTAATAAGAATGCAGTAGCCTGCAGCCGCCATCTCGTTGAAACAGAAAATAGTCATGGAATTGAATAACAACTGCAGTGTGTTGATGTTGCTGCATCCCAAACCATGCTCAATTTTGACCATGCTTTGCTTCCAAAGTTCAAAGAGAATGTTTTCATCGTTTGCAAACAAAAACATTGCCGCATTTCCTTGTGGGTCAAACCGGGTCTGGTTCTGAACGATGTGAATCACGCGTTTAGCTTGGTTATTCCACAACTCATAGTTTTCCTTGGACTGAAGCTCGAGATTTTGAAGCACCTTCATTTGATTGGTTTGATATTCCAAAGCATTGGTCGAGAAAAGAAGACTCGTCTGCTTTTGAAACATGGCATTGACAAGCCACATCCTTTGCTGTACAAGACTCCCAAGCGAGGCGTTGCTTTCAATGTCCCTCACCATCGACTGAATATTGTTGCTTGAACCGAATCCCAAAAGATTTTGCAGGATCGTGTCCTTGCGTTTATCCTCTTTTTCCCTCCGATTCAAATCCGATATAAGCATTCGCAGGGTTAAGACACTTTGAGACCCCGAGCAGAGATTCGCATCCGTAATGAACGAGCAAGAGGGAATCAATTGTTTCGTTTTGCATACTTCAAAAAACTCCCGGTACGACTCATCACTTGTGCTGATCGCAATAAACTTGGCCATGGCCAGGGGTGTGGAAGTCCAGGGTGAATCAATGGAATCTTGGACTTGCCTGTCCCCCCGGTCTTCCTTGACATTGCCCGCGTGAAAGCGCCAAAAGAATGATGTATTGCTATGGAGAATGACAGAGCCATTGAATGGAAACGCAAACTTGGCATTTAGTAGCTCCTTGTCTTCTTCACTCTCGTAAAATTTCATCGCCCCCTTAGTTATGTTTTCCACTGAATATAAGGATTCAACTTCTCGATAAAACTCGCTGTCTGGTCCGGTATCCTCCAAAAAGGTCTCTTGCAACTCAACAAACATTTCCAGATTGTTATTTCCAAACGCGTCAACCAATTCGGCCGAGTTTTCACTTATGATTCTCGACCATTCGCCGCGCTTGACTTCCTCAATCTTTGCACGCTGCAAACATCGAATCTGATTTATGTCCAGGATTCGCATATGGATTCCACTGTAAACACCCTCCGGAAACTTGAGAATCTCATCCCTGAGATCACGCTGAGCAATGTCAATTCCTCTGGCTCCTTGGTTCAAGGCCACCACCACGTGCTCTTTAATCTTGGCAGCGTAGGCCTTGCGTTCGTCAATGATCACTTGCTGCTCATCATTCCACGCTTGCACTTCATCACAGTTGTCAATATCCAGATACATGCCGTTAAATGTGGCGTCGTTTATGCCCATACGCTTCAATTCGAGCATGACAGCCATCAATATATTGCCCTCATTCATCAAATCATACGCCCCAATCATACTGCTCAGTGAAAAGAGACTGTGCATGTTATCTATGGGATTCCAATTCAAAGCAATGCACATGTGCTTTGTGATGGAAAGCAAAGCAGTACTCAACTCTGCATCCCGTTGACAGGCCTGCCTGAGTGCTTCCAAGGGCTCGATTGCATTGGGGCTCTGCATCTTGACTCCTTCCACACAAAGGTGTCTGGGACATCCATTCTCGTCGGTGCCCGACACAATTTTGTAGAAGTAAATGAGATCGATGGGCGCGCTTGACGACATGCAAGTGTCATGTAGCGAATCCTTGTACTTGAGCGGTTGACCGCACATCTCTGGGTCGTTGATTTTTTGCGTCTTGTGCACGCAAAGGAATGGTTCCAATTGTGATAATGGATCCCTCACATCAAACTCGTAGTAGGGCAACCCCTCTTCAACACCACACAACTTGAGTGAGTTAAACTCTTCTGCGTCAATCGCTGGTTCAGACTTCTGATTTCCACCCAGCTTTCTGAAAGCAAGAAGCTTACGCACAAGAGTCGGGTGTAGGCTTGATTCTGTTCCGACCGGACCATGATCTTGAAGTGCGCGTTGTTTTTCCTGCGCTTGGAATCGAAGACCATTGATCTTTCTGCACTGGGGGTTGCTCGCGATCAAGATATCTCTGCGTTTTGTCTGCTTACCATAGTACAAGTTGGGAGGCTTGTCATTGTTCAAAATGAGAGAGAATCGGTGTAGAAAAGTGAGGAACTCGGGATGCACCCTGCCAGGGTTTACATCCCGTATGTCTGAAATCTTCCAAAGCAAACTGGTGACAGTTCCCTCCTGACCAAAATCTGGACCATTGCACACAAGCTTCCAAAAAAGTGGGTCGTTGTTTCCCGTTGGCATGCACACATCAGACCAAAACTTGCTGCAAACGAGCGGTGCTGAGCTAGCTTGAATGGCGCGCAACACATCTCCAATGTCATCCACAAGGGAGTTTTCTCTCCCAAAGCGAGCACCCCACTTTCGATAGTTTGTGAAGTTGTCCGTGGTATTTGCAGCGTCCACAGCCGCTTGCGTGTGAAAAAAGGTACTCGAAACATTGCCCGAGCCGTCTGGTGAGACCCGGGTGATTGCATGCTTTCGAAATCTGGGATGCGCTGGACCAGAGCGAAGCAACGGGATGCTGTTTGCAGTGAGGTTCACACTGTCCGCGCCCACATTGTGCGTGGATTCCAGTTCCCGCACGACAATTTGCGAGCGTGGGCGCGAAGACGTTTTCTCGCCCTCCTCTTCCTCTTGTCCTCCCTTCAATCTAATTTTCTTCACTTGCACATCTGCCCCCACATTATCATCCGACTCAAAGTCTTCATCTGATTCGCGGTCCCCACTGTTTTGCCTGCGATTTTCTTTGTTGTTAGCACGGTCACCCTTGGAACTGAAAGGATTGGCGGGAGTTTGTTTCTTTGCTCTCTTTACATCGCGCGTCCCAGGTGAGTTCGTTTGCACCATCACCCGCTTGCCCCCCACCGTGCTCTGGCCTCGATTCGTGTTGAGTTGAATCAAGGGCTCGTCATCACTGGAATCATTCATCCCAGGAGCAAGTCACCGTGAGCGCGTGGAGTTGAGCCCGTCGCCTGAAGAATTCCGAAGAGGTAGAGATGGGTGAGTTGGAAGGGGGTCGTATTTTCACAAATTTGATCAAATTTGTGAATTTGGTGTAAAACATGGGTACATTTGGAAAAAAAACCCAAAATCAAACATAATCAAATCAAATCAATTCAAATTAGTCAAAATAAGAAACACGAAATCAAACCGATTCAAATTTGTTAGGGGTTAAAATCATTTTATAAGTTTGACCAGAATTTGTTCCAGTAATAACTTTGGTTGGTACAACTCCTAATAAAAGACAAATTTAAAATTGACTTTTTTGAGCGGTGAAAAAAACACCAGTAATCAAGACACGTGTTTTTTAAGTGTATTTGATGGTATTTTAGATTTTCGTTGGTAACAAATTTTGTACCAAAATCGATGTACCGCCAACCTGAGCAGAGTTGCGCATGTCCCTGGGTCCCGCTGCACGCCAAATATGACCCCCAACTTTACTTCTCAACTTTTGATTCCATTCCCGCCCTTTTGTCTCTATTTTGTTTTTTTTCTTTTTTATAACGTTTTTGTTTCATTCATCATTTCTTCATTTTGACTTCATCGATTTTCCTTAGCATACCCCCTTGAGGGACATGTAACCTTTAGGTCAGAGGGTCTTACTAGTACTTACTTACTACTACTTACTTACTACTATACTACTTACTTTATTTTCTATTAAAGAGAGAGATAAGAAAGAATAAGAATAAGAATAAGAATAAGAATAAGAGCACGTGTTAGTACTGTATGCTACAAAAAATCAAAATCGCATTATTACGTGTCCGACAAAAAAGAGACATCAAAAGAGACCAAATCAAATTATGGTACAAATAGTTTGGTACAAAGACCTTTAAGAATACTAATTGTCTTGGTACAACAAGAATTTTGTACCTTGAATCCACAAATTTGATCAAATTTGTGCATGAATCAAATTAAGTTCCAAAAAGTAACCAGGACAATAAAAATAGAATTTAAATGAGACCTAATAAATTTGCATGTGTTTGTGGGTTTGTGACCGTCGTTAAAACATTGGGACTCCACCCACCCTCCAACCTGGAAGCACACCAATGGAGGCGACACCGCCCACCCCCCAACCTGGAAGCACACCAATGGAGGCGACCCCAAACACCACAACCGCGTCCACGGTGAAGCGCAAGCACAGAAAACAAACAAAATCCGTGGCTGGAAACGGCGCGTTTGCGGGAGCGACTGAGATGAATGCGATCCAGTCTAATGCGATCATGATGGTTGCACCTACACTCAACACGTTTTCTGTGGGCATGACAGGGCCATTTCCAGACATGTTGCCCCAGCATAATCAAAAGAAGCGTAAACTTTCCCCACTTGAAATCAAGAATCCTTACAGAGACATGCAGACATCATTTGACTCCCATTTGCAAGAAATTCTGCGGCTTGCGAAAACGGGCAACCACACGTGGGAGATGAACATGAGGAAGAATGAGTTTTTTGACGAGGTGATTTATGGACTGTCCAAACACCGACAAGGAAACACAGACACAGCCAAGACCAATGTTCGATTCATGGACGTGGGACTTCAAATTGCGCGGAACATTGTTTGTATGGGTATCCAGATGACGCTGTGTGACAAAAGGGATTCGCGGCACGTGGAAAATGTGAACATGGAGCAGTTTGCCTCAAAGATGATGGCCGTTTGTGAATGCTTTTTCAGATCCACCAAGACACCAAGTACCATGCCTAAGAACAACGTGAATGAGGCAGTCAAGAACACGGAGAAAACAACTCAGACTTCAAGTGATGATTTCAAGTACGTTGATAAGATTTGCCTCGATGATCGATACTCGTTTTGGGGGGAAGCACATGAACTACTCTCTGTGAAGCCTGGGTTTTACGACAGCGATTCTTTCAACCTTTCTGCGAGTGAAGCCATCTATTTGGAGATTGAAAAGGACAAGCAATATTTACTCGAGAGGAACGAAGACCTCAAGAATAAGAACCAAGACCTCGAAAATGAGAAACAGGGCCTCAAACTACAGCAAGACTCACTTGAAAAGCAACTTCAGGAAGCACGGGAAATAATTTCAAAGCTTGAGACCAAATCGTTTCAACCCGACATGTCGCTTGAATTTATTTCAATGTCAGATGCAATCCGTAACCGTGATTGTGAGCAAAGAAATATGCTTGAGTGGGAGGTATACGATTCGTCCTGTGATACGAATCCTTTCTACGAACTTGTTTTGCCCGATTAGATGCCATTCATTTTGTTTGCGATTAAAGTTAAAAAAAAGATATACGTCAAATGATGAAAGCCATCATGTATGCATGAACACAATAGCCACACACACATGATCCTGTCCATCCTACCTTTCAACACCATTGACTACATCTTAAAGTTTGTCGATGAGGACTCATTGCAAACATGGTCCCTGATGCAAAATTGCCGTCGCAAAAAGAGACACGACGACGAATGTTACGCGCGCGTGATGTGGTGCCTTAAACAGGGACCAGACTTTCACCCTGCACATGAGCACAAGCACCGCGCTCCTGGAGACAACTTAGTCTTCTTCTTCGGCATTCCACCCTGGAACCCAGATGGAAGCGTGAACCCTTCTGGTGTCCCTCCCAACTATGGCCTTCCTGAGCCTCTAGGCGAAAAATTCCAGTTGCTTGATGATTGCAATGCTGGATGGGAATGTCACAATTGCCAGAAATGGATCTCCCACGCTCCCCGAGAATATGAAGGCAAAGAAGAGCCACGTGATTGGTGGTGGTGCACTGATTGCAAAAAAACTTGCATTAAAAAGCTTTCTCTAAGTCAAAAGAAGATTGTCGATACTGCAGCACAGTGTGTCAAGATCAATACTATCTTCAACATGCCAATGGGAACTAATAGAGAATAACGGGAATTTATAAAACAAACAAAATATTAACGATCCAAAGTCTCATTGCTCTTTTCAAAAAACGCATTTACATCCTCCTCTTGAGCCGATTCATACACAGTGTCGTCGTCAGAGCACTCTTCTTCCGATTCGTTGGAGAAAAACTCGTCTTCATCCTCCGATGGTTTGAAGGACGCTTCGGAGTCTTCGTCGCCATCCACATCCTCATCGTCTGATACAATGAAATCCTTCATCGATTCGCTCGCCGAACTTTCATCTGAATCAACCGCACCGTTGCTATCGTCTTCAAAAACATCATTACAGTTTTCATCCAGGTCCACCTGCACCTTTTCTTCTCCATGCAAAACCTCATTTCTCAACTCCATTTCCATGTGTCGAGCCACTTTCTGGAACATCTTTGATGACTCGGAGCAATTTTCCCATTGGTGAATGTTTTGAATATTTTCAAGAGCACGGCGTTTGGCTGCGCGGGAGGGGCGCCCGGAACTCGTGTCTTCTGCTGTACAGGTGTTGACCGAACCTGTGGTTGTGGAAGCCTGGTCAACGGGGAGATTTGAATCTGCAATTGAATTGAGTGTGGAATCAATTGTAGCATTGGACGTGGAATTCAATGTGGTGAGGTCAATCGTTGTATCTTGCTCAGGATCAAACACTCGCGACAAACAAGAATCAACGGTTTCGACGGGCCACTCGTTGCTACCAAGCATACACTGCAAGGAACTGTCAAATATGGTGTTTTTCTCCATGGATGCTGTAACAAAACGTGCATGATATATACAAGTAGGTTGATAGGAAAAAAAATCTTGCTATTTGGAATTCGACTCAATTGCATACAGATATATTCGATCAAATACTATGTTTCTAAATGCGCTTGAACCGGGCACGATTTACTTTTTGGATTCTATTTTGTTTGTTAATGTTGTATACAAAACATACAACCGCAGAGCACTTGTCATGTGTAGTCTGTGAACCAGGTACTTATTGCTTCAATGATGATAGCTTTACATGTCCAACACACTCCTCCTCACCACAAAGTTCAGGCAATATTTCTTCGTGTCAATGCTTACCTGGCTATTTTAAGCTCGATCAGGGAGGGGGTGCACACACTTGCGAGATTTGTCCCCAAAACTTCTACTGCTTTGAAGACTACAAGTTTGAATGTCCTCCCAATGCAGTATCCGCTGTGCTCTCTGGCGTCATTACAGATTGTAAGTGCCAACAGGGATACCATGGAGTCATAACCAGTGTCAGTGACCTCAATGCCTGTCAGGCATGCCCAAGCGGAACTTTTAAACCCCAAGTAGGGGAGGGGGTATGTGAAGCTTGTGTAGCGGGGACATACGCTGAAACAGAGGCCAACAATGATTCCACAGATTGCCTGGCTTGTCCTCAGCACTCAACTTCCCCTTCAGGGTCAGATGAGGCCTCTGACTGTTTGTGTGTGGCCGGATATGAGGACAGCGGGGCTGTAGGCGAGCTTACATGTTCTATCTGTGACAGTGGATTTTACAGCAGTGGTGTGGGAACATCATGCGAGGCTTGTCCTGTATCAACATACGCGTCCGTGCAGGGGTCCACCATATGCGTTGATTGTCCTACCCATAGCAGCCATGAGTTGACGGGGCAGACTTCAATTTCCTCTTGTAATTGTTTGGATGGATTTAGTGGAAGCGCGGGTGTTTGTACAGCTTGCGACCCAGGTTCATTTACAAGTGAGACAGGGACTTGTACCCTTTGTCCTTCAAACACGTACTCCGAAAACTACGCTGCATCTTCATGTACCCCATGCCCCAATTTCAGCACAAGCTTACAGGGCTCACACTTGCAATACAACTGTACCTGTAATGAGGGCTATGATTGGACTGGTGTAGATTGTACGCCATGTAATCCCGGGTATTCAAAATCAGATTCGGGTAACAATGCCAAATATTCGTGTGGACCTTGTGAGGTAGGTACATACGCAGCTGAATTTGGTGCTGTCGTCTGCTCCCCCTGTCCCAACAATACATTTCAAAATCTCACCACCCAAAGTTCATGCCAAACATGTCGCGATCACAGCGTTAGCGATTCCGGAAGCAGTGACGCCCTGGATTGCCTGTGTCTCCCGGGGTATTACTTCTGCCAAGATTGCCAAGAATGCAAGCCCTGTTTGAGTGGGTTTTTTAAAGAAACAACGGCCAATGAAGCTTGCCTGAGCTGTGGAATGGGATATTCTACCGACTCCCAAGCAAACAACAGCACAAATGATTGCTTGGTATGTCCTGCACATTCCTACGTACAAACAGATGAGGTTTTGGGCCGAACATGCGAGTCCTGTCCGTCAAATAGCGTCTCACTTGCCGGTTCTGAGGGCCTGGCTTCATGTTCTTGTAAGCCCGGATTCACTGGGACAAATGATGGTTGTGTGGGGTGTGAGGTTGGAAAGTACAAGCCCATATCTGGCTCTCACTCCTGCACTTTGTGCCCAGAAGGATATGTTGGCATCATAGACGCCAATCTCACCTCCAATCGAGTTTCAGTATCACTGGCTTGTGTTCGATGTGAGGCTAATACTTACACGTCCTCACTCTTCAATTGCGAGTCATGTCCTTCCAACTCCCAGTCTCCAGTAGGAAGCAACGAGATTGGTGATTGCAAGTGTTCCCCGGGATTCACAGGTCCTGACGGAGGCCTTTGTGGGGCTTGTTCCCCTGGGACATACAAAGATTCTGAGGGATCTGCTATCTGTTTAGAATGCCCAGCCAACACATACCAATCTTTGAGTTCTGCAACATCACAGGCCTCGTGTCTGGCATGTCCAGAGCACACAATCAGTGCAAGTGGATCGGATCATGAGAGTGATTGCCTTTGTCAAGCTGGTTATTTTCTTGACAGTGGATCTTGCGTGTCATGTGCAGAGGGGTCTTACAAGCCTTTGAACGGACCCGAGGCATGCACGGCTTGCCCCACTGGAACGTATTATGATGGAAATGCCCCCTTCACAAGCAACCAGTGCAAAAGTTGCCCTGTAAACTCTCAGGATGTGGCAGCAGGCGTTGGTATCGAATCATGCGCCTGTCAGCCAGGGTATATCAAGCAAAACAATGCCTGTAGGCCTTGCACAGCAGGCTTTTACTGTCCGACGGAAACACAGGAAATTCAGTGCTATCATGGCGCAACAGCCTCAGAGGCTAGTTCCAATGTGAATGATTGTGTCTGTCTGCCGGGATTTTACGCCAATTGTACGGGCGAATCATGTCATTATTCCTGTCTATCATGTCCCGTAAACTTTTACTGTCCTGGTGCCCAGTCTGTGTCTGAGGACACCTTGATTGCATGCCCCTCGGAATCCAGTACGCTTACACTTGCAGGTTCGGCTTACATTTCTGATTGCAAATGTAACCCCGGGTGGTACGAGTCCAATAACGAAACTGGACTTTGCGTCCAGTGTTCCGAGGACACGTATTGTGTCAATGAGCAGGAGTACGAGTGTCCCCCCAACTCTACAGCCTTGTCTGGAACCGGTTCGATTACCCAGTGCTATTGCGATGAGTACTTTACGCGCGATGCAGCCAACCAATGCCACTTGTGCGGGGCACATTTGGTGTGTCAGGGAGTTCAAAGTACGGTTGTCGATGGTCAAACTGTCCTCAGCCCTGGAACCATAAGCATTTGCAGCCATGGAGCTTACAACGTGAATCAAAAGTGCGTCTGTGCAGATGGTTCCTATTGCGATGATGGATCTCTAAGTGCTTCTTGTATCGCTCCCTCTGTCTGCAATGCATGCCCCCCAGGGGCCATATGCACGGACAACCAGCTCCTGCAATGCGGGGCCAACAAAACCTCGGACCAAGGAAGCCACCACCTTGATCATTGCCGCTGCTCGGAGGGTTACTACCTCACCGAAACTAACCAGTGTCTCCAATGCCCCGTAGGAGCCTTTTGCACAAACGAAACCCTGACCTGGTGCTCTTCGTTTGATAGCAGTCTCACCACAATGGCGGCTGGAAGTACGTCCAGGGACCAATGTGTTTGTCCTTTGGGCAAATTCAGGCTCTATGCCAATGACACTTGCAAGACTTGCCCACAGAATTATTATTGCCCCTCGGAAGCCGTGACCCTCCTCCCCAATGCTGTGGCGTGCAGTGACAATCAGTTCACCCTCACCGAGGGAAACACCGAGCGTGCAGCATGCGAATGTGCTGCGGGATTCATCTTGAGCAGTGAAGCAGACAGTTACATGCAATGCTTACCCTGTCCCCCTGGTCACCGATGTGCAGGGGGGGAAGTCCTCGATTTCTTTTGTCACCTTCAAAACCGGACCGCCAACACAGACCATTCCGAGTGTGTGTGCCTTCCAGGCTTTGAGCAAAACCACAATGGTCACTGTACTCCTTGTAGCGAAGGTTATGTCAAGCCCAACATAGGAAATGAGCAATGTACGCCTTGCAACGATCACAACTACTACCTCAACAGCACAACCTGTCTTGTATGTGGCAGTAATCAAGTATCTTCACATACCTACCTCTACTGTGTGTGTGAAGCCCCATACATCATGATAGACGGCTCCTGCGTATTGTGTGGAGAGAATGAATATTACACAAATGGAATCTGTGAAACCTGCCCCACTTACAGCTCTACAAATGGTTTGGTCGGACAGTCTGGCATAGCTTCGTGTCTCTGTGATGATGGGTTTCACGACTCAAATGTAAATGCGGACATATTGGTTTGTGAGAGTTGTCCCTCTGGTTATTACGAAATGGAGGGTGTGTGTCAGAGTTGCGGCGAGAATGCTCTCACTGCACCTGGAAGCACAGATGCAAGTGCATGCTTTTGCAACACATCACGCTGCCACGAATTCGTGTGGGGCAATGCATGCTCTGGAACCTGTGAGAGTATCCCAGACGCCTGTGATGCCTGTGCGCCCGGACATTACAAAAACTTCACCTCTTCACTTGGAAACACTGACCTTTGCCTGCAGTGCCCTAATAATCAATATCAACCCTCCACCGGCCACCTGGCTTGTATAGATTGCCATTCTACGCGCACAAACCCCAATTTGGGCTCTGCGTCAGCGCAAGACTGTGTATGCCGCAAGGGTTTTGAGGAAACAAACGCGTCCGCCCTTAGCGCATGCTCAGCTTGTGCCGAAGGCTTTTTCAAGCAAGATATCGGAGACTTTTCATGTTCGGCGTGCTCCGTTGGATCCTTTGCCGTGGGAGTACAAAACACCGTTTGTCTGGCGTGTTCTGGGCATGGCATCATCCCGAATGCCAACACAACGCTTGCACAGGCAAGCACACACCCAGACAACTGTACCTGTCTTGCGGGATACATGCTCGAAGACACCCCTCTCAGATGCCAGGAGTGTCAACAGGGCTCTTTCAAATCAAGTCCGGGAGAGCATTCCTGTCGTTTGTGCGGAGAAGATATCACAGATGAGATGATCTATGACTTGCATGACACTATCCATCACCATGGAGACGAGGAAACCTCTGCTGTATCTGATAAACACTGTCTTGCCTGTCCCCCGTTTTCGGGTCAAGATTCCTTGGTGGTGACCTACGACAATCCAATGAATGGGGTTGCAGATTGTCTCTGCTTTCCTGCACACGACACATTTGATGCTTCTACGGGGTGTCAACATTGTTCGGAGGGCAACGACTGGACGGCTAACTTTTCTTTCAAGGTAGGGTATAGCAACGAAGACTGTCAGCTCTGCCAAGCGGGCGAGTATTTTGTCGGACACAACGTTGTTTGTGATATTTGCGTCCTCAATGACGCTGACAACACCACACGACACCACACAGGCATTGTCTTGAATGCAGTGGATCAATCTGTGCTCTGGGGCACGGGCTTCGATGATTGTGACTGTGCCCTGGGTAGCACCCGCATTGTGGATGAGTGTCATGATTGTCCCCTTGGGTTCTACCGCAACGACTCTCTCACCCGGGAATGTCAGTCTTGCGGGATTGATGAATATCAAGACGAGAAGGGTCAGACTCAGTGCAAGGCCTGTCCACCCAATTCGTATGCCGAAACCATTCAGAATACCGACATTACCCAGTGCCTCTGTGAAGCTGGGTATGAATGGAACGAAGACGAACAAACTTGCGACGAATGCACCGCTGGAACAAGCAAGGGGAGAGGCACGGGGACTTGCCAGGTGTGTCCTGAAAACACATATTCACTGTCACGATCACCTATTTGCACAGCTTGTGGTCCAAACGAAAGATCTTCCCCTGGTTCAGGTTCCCCTTTCGCCTGCAACTGCAACCCCGGGTTCGGTTCTCTAGACGGAGCACAATGCTCCATCTGCGGCAATGGCACCTTTTCGGGAGGGGGGGTGGAAGCAGCAACCAACAACGCAGCACAGCAGCGCCCAGCATGCGAACAGTGTCCTTCAAACAAGAACTCAACACAGGGGAGCACAGAAAGGGGGAATTGCAAGTGCATTCCGGGACACGGAGATCCAAACAACAACGCAGACGACGGAGCAGCATGCAGCCCGTGCGAAAACGGCTTCTACGCATCAGGTGGGAACAACGTTGCTTGCTTTTCATGTGGATTTGGGGCTATTACTGACCCCCCACAGGCTGCATTTGCTTTCAGTTGCTGTCAATGTGATGCAGCGAGGGGTCTCTATGAATCGTGAGATGATGATAGGCTGTGATTGTGACCTCTTTATTAAACAAACAAAGAAAATGTCTCAGATCAATTCGTTTATTTGGCGTAAAACGTCGTCATTGATTCGAAACCTGAGAGCACAGTATTCCAAAGCCAGTGTGTGGTCTTTCTGTTTCATAATGTCTTCTCGTTTCTCAAGTTTTTTAAACTCCCTTTTCTTCTTAGCACAATGGCCTTCGTGGGTTTCAAGTGCTTCCTTCCAGTGCAACCAGTACATAGTTCCATCTCTGTTCCTCGCTATTTGTTCCTCGTGAAAAGGACGAAAGTTACACCATTTACACGTATGATGGTCTTTCATATGCTTCTCCAGCGCGTCATACATCCACGTTTCCCTGTGTGTGCCTTGCTGGAACTCACCCGTTTTATATGAACATAGGTGGCAGTGGAAGCAACGCCATGGCAACCATACCATGCTAAGCAGTGCACCCATCAATTCTCGCCAAAAAGAGGTCGCAATGCCACAAACCACTTCAAATAAAAAAAACCAGGATGCGTTTGGGCCAGTATACCCGCCTGGCACAAACGTTTGTAAGTACCGTACGAGGGGTACTAGCCTCATGAGGATCATAAGTCCAGGGAACGTTTCACCGAGCCACAGCCCCGAGATTTGAACCCCAAACCTCCCCTCATAAGTTGTGGCCCCGACCACTCGACCACAAAATCATTTAATAGATTTGATTTGCTGCACACACCCTGCGGACGGGCTGTTTTGGGGTGGTTTTAACGAAACATTGAAACATACCTTTACTACAAAACTACTATAAAATTTTTGGTTGAGTAATTTTTAGTACTTATTTTTTACGAAAATTTGAAACCCTGCGGGTGGGGAAATTTTTGCGGATGGAACACAAACTTGCGGGTGGAGAGTCGCATCAAACCAAAAGTAACAATGTGAACCGTTGAGGTTTTGATTTTATTTGAAAAAATGTAATTATAAAATTTTACTCATTTTTTTTAATAGACGTAAATTTGTTCGTATTTGATTTTGGCGCGTAACCGAAATCTTTTTCAACCACGACTTCCCTGGACGGGCATAAGCGCGGCAAGACAAACACGGAAGCATGTCCCCAACACAACATGTCCGTGCCGGCCGCCGTCATGCAGGGGCCCGGCGGCAGCGGGCAACGCCTAACACAGAGAGCAGCGCCAATTCGGGTGGTGGCCAAGTGCAAACGCGCGCAAGTATGGACCACGATTCCGCGCAAGAGGTGGATCAAGATGTGTTGCATGCCGCGAATGAGATCGTCTTTGGCTTGAGCGAAAGCTTTGAGGAAGAGCGCATAGAAATAATGCACCAGATTCAAAACACATTTGCTTTCAATTACTTGAACACGATCTTGTGTGCGACCAACTGGAATCCAAGCCAACTTTCTGGTCGCATTGCAGCACCCGGAGATCGTATTGAGATTACAGCTCTTCACTCACACGTTGTGATGATAGATGCGAACAAAAGAGCTTGGGATGATCTTTTTGCCATTCAGACCAAAAGCAGGAATTACATTGAAGACCGGCGACGCACTCGGCAGAACATTCATCTTTTCAACGCAGCCGTCGCATGTGTCAATGCGAGTCCACGTTTGATTGCGGAGTACATACAACGCCGCATTACGCTCTACGTTACCCTCAATGATGTGACTCAAAAAAAAGTTCGAATTTTGAAGAGGCAAACTGTCATCGGAATGGTTGGATTCGAGAATATCAGCGTTTCAAAGTCGTACGATGTCTTGACTATGGTTGATACCGAGCCTTCACATCCTACTGGCTCTTATTCCCAGCTGTGCTCTGAGCAAACTTCGCATCATCTTGCAGTCGAACTTTTCCACCAATCCATTTTAAATTTGAAAATGGGCATGGAAATCGAAGTGCGACATGCCATTGATGGCAGCAAGATTTACTTTGTCGAGGCGAGTTTCATGAACTTTTCAGCCATGCACCCCCCAATCAAGTGTCCCTTCTGCAGGGGGGTGGTTTTGATCGATCTCGTTGCATTGAGGCAAGAACATCTTGATCTCATTGAGCGTCAAATCTCCCACTCAGGTGAACCCACAGCGGCGAATGCCATTCAACCCACATGCTCCCTCTGCTGTGAGGAGGCAACGTATCCAGTGTCTTGGCCCTGTCAGAAGTGTCACCAATCACATACCTTCTGTTACAAATGTGTATGGGGTGTGGTGACCAAGAAAAAGGAGCAAATCCCGATCTTGCTTGATTCTTGATTGCATTTTGCTGTGTATCTACCTCATATTACCTCCGTGAGAGAGTTTTTATCCCGGGCCTCAATATATGTCGGTGTTTTTTGTCTTCCATTTTTGTCTTTCAGTGATCAGTTCTCATTTGCCCAGTTTGTTTTTGATTAAACGTCATATAAGACCCTCGTCGATTTACTATAGGATGCACACTTTACGTACTTACAAGATGATAGTCTTCTGTTTGGTCTTATGTGCACTGTTGGGGATTGTAATTCGTCCTGTGAGCTCGGAGGCCGTGTTGGTGACTCTACAGTCAAAGACTCAGGAAGAAATGGATGCTTTGACAGCGGCCATTGATGGGGACTTGCAAAATTCAGGGGGGGTGATGCGCACAACATTGGGGGTAATCGAAGCAACTATGAGCCGTGTGGTAGACGTAGACTCTGATTATCTACAGACGGTGCCTCGATCAGTTCCCACACTGGGTATGCTGAACGATATTTCATATGATGCAGGTCAAAACCTGTGGACCTTTACTTACCAGAGTATGCGTATTGATCCGAATGACCCCATCAACCAATTCAACCGAGTCCTTTACATGACCAAGAATGGAAATGGGGGGATCGGGGATACAAGCAACACCTGCTTAAATTCAGGTATCACTCATTCAGACTGTCTTTCGGATCTTACGGCAAGCTATACAGTTCCCATGGCTCTCTTGGAGGGTCAAGATGTGCTCGAATTCCCTGGGTCTCTTGAGAACAACGAAATCGTATCCTCTGCCATAAACACTGACAACAGTCTTTTACAGACCATCACGATTCAAATCCCCCATGAGCGCATTCGAAGCTATGTCAATGACCTTGAACCCCTTTCAAGGTATGAAGAGATTACACACCCCATTGAGGGTGTTCGGAAGCATTATATTTTTGGGATTGGTATGCTCTTTTATGGAGCCGGGTCAAACCAAATCATCTTTGATCAGTTCAACTTGATTGAAAACAACCGGGAGCAGCTTGCAATTGAGCGCCATAACTCGTATTCGGTTGCCAAGCACGTTTCCTTCTGGACCCAGCAAGTGCAGAACAACCCTTCTCTTCGCGTTGCTATCGTTGAATATGTTTTGGATTTGGGCCATACTCTGACAAGCATCAATGCCTCTCTCAATGGCCAGCAGTTGATGCTTGAATCAGACTGTGCAGATATGCAGGCTGTCATTGATGCGATGGGAGATAGCTCGTGTCTAACACAATATCCTCTCTGCTATCCCCAAACGTATACAACCACAGAGGAGGGGGGTTCGCAGGTGTGGGCTACCTATGTGCTCCCCCTCCCAGCGTGGGCTTCATCCCCTTTCCGCATCAACACGTTGCTCAATACCTCCACTGCAGATGGGACCAGCATACTTTCAACTCTGAATTTTGAAACTAGCCACGCACCGAATCAAGTGTGTGCGGATGTGGTCGCGCAGGAGTTTACGCCCACGGACCATGTTTCCGTAACTCTTTACAGGGGCAATGATCTCGTGCCTCAGGTCATTGAGGGAAGCTTTACAGTGGAAAATTCAACCGCCATTGGCATGCCCGATTCGCTCATGACCCTCGTGCTCTCACCGAAGGATGCAGACTCCATGGCGTATTTTGCTTCATTTCCCGATGAATACATCAACCTGGATGACATGTACATGTCCCACGCTCTATCTGAAAGTGAAATTCCAGCCGATATCACTAACACTATGACGGGTGCGCAGGATGGGAGGGCAATTGTGAATCTAGACCCCACCCTGGTTACTCAATGCCCACACGAAGAAGATCCTGCTTACGAGTACAATACCGCTGCCCTCTGTGTCACAACCCACGACTGGGGACTCACGGGAAGTCTTTCCCGTCCAAAGTCTAGTCCCCACCTCTACTTTGTGCGAAGAGTTACCAACATTGATGCCGATCGCGAGTGGCTGGCTGGAAATATCTTTGCAGAAAACACAGAAACCGCAGCAAGCTTTCTGCAGCGGACTGTGGATCTTGTTGAGACTGACAAGAGAGTTATTGCACAGACATATTGGATCTGGCCCATTTACCAATGGCCAGATCAATCACCCATTGGCCTCAAGGACAAGACTATTGTAAGCTTTGCTTGGTCCATTGCCAAGACGGCCGGAAACACCAATCGCCGTCTGCTGGGCGTGGTGCCCGCTGTAGAACCCCAAAACTTGAAGTTGGAGGGTGAAACCTCTGCTAAAATGAAAGTGGCAACTCGTAACAGACTTCAAAGGCGCAAGTTGTTCCAGCCCATTGTAGATTACGTCAAAATCAAGCGAAAGCATGTGGACTATATGTCAAAAATAGCTAAGATTCAGAAGAACATGCCCACCCTTTTTGGGGTAAAGGTGTCTTCTAAGGAGATGGCTTAATTGGTATACCACGTGGAATATTACGATTATCGTGAGAGTTGTTTGGTGGGTGATCCACAACCACATAATGCACATAGTGTGTTTGGTGGAAATCATATGAATTTTCACATCCGTAACTGCTTCTGTACATGTAGAATGTCAAGACTATGTAGACACAGATGAAAAGAATCAAGATAAACACAAAGTAAGAGGAGTCTGGAGAGTAGTATGTATCATAATACCACGGATCATCCCATCTATATATCCATGTGATTAAAGTGGTGTTATGCATAGTGCCAAACATAAGACTATCTTTAAATACCAAGGGTTGAATTCATGTGATGCTTGTATCACACAGTTCATGTCACATAGCTCTGATAATATTTCTCTTATCCCACTACTCATATCCCATTGGTTCTAAACAAAAAAATAAACTAACTGAATATGTTCAATATAGATTTCCACCCCCTTTCAAATGCACCCCACACCCGGCTTTAATTTTCAAGGTGTACATGGAGTTCGAAGTCGATTCTTTCCACCTATGTGTACATGCGCAGTAACAACCAAAAATGTTTACATGATGATTCTTCAGAGTGCCATTGACACCATGAAGCACAGTGGCCCAGGGCAAACCGAAAAGAACTATGAGGAGGTCATGCACCAGTTTCTGGGACAGCATAACATCTTTGTTTCGACTCAGCACAAGATCTACCACCCAAGAGTCAACCTCCAGTCAGAGCCAACATTATGTGGAATTGTTGACCTCTTCTTGAATGGCCCCATCATTATCGAGCTTAAAGCCAATCAAAAGACCATAAAACCAGAACATATACAACAGGTCATGCGCTATCATCAAGTTCTTCAGAAAACTCACAAACCATTCTATCAGTTTCAAGAGCCCACGTCTTTCATCATGAACTTTACTCAAATACAAAACAAACCAGTCATCCAGGTTTGGAATACCAAAACACAGGTCATTCACACAATAGACCCCTCAAATCCATAAAAGGATAATAGTTAGTTTGCCCATAAGTGCTTAAACATACAAACATACATCTGATATGAAATAAAGACACCACAGTTCATTCATTTATGTAGTTGAGCCCCCACGCCTCAAACTGAGTTTTGATATCGTTTCTCAAAAAGTTTCTGACGCGAAGGTATTGGGCAATAATCCTCCTGTTGATCTTACCATTCATCTTTTCTCGGAGAATGTCATCAGTGACAAGCGAACCCCGACATTTGTTGTTGATGCCACGGCAAATAGACGCAAGGTCAATAGACTTGCACTCGCTCAAAAGTGTTTCGAGAATCGGAATGATGTCATTTTTGGTCGATATTTTCATGTTGATCCAGGAGGGAACCCTGGAAATGTTCAAAAGGTTGTTGTCCCGCGCGTTGGCGTCTTGCATATAACCGGTGATGTTAGGGGCATTTCCCGACAGAGCGTTCATGTTGAAGGCATCCCCCGCCTGGAAATTCAACGCCCCCGCGTTCATCGCGTTGCGGAAATTAGTTATGGATGTTTCAATCGAAGTTTGGATCACCTGAGACATATCAGCCTTCAGTTTCTCCTGGCTTCCATATACCTCCTTTACGTATTCCCCAGCCCTAAAGGCCTCGGATTCAGCGCGGGTGGCCTTCTCTTCGGCCCGAGCGGCTTTCATTTCGGCCTGAGCGACCTTCTCTTCAGCCCGAGCAACCTTCTCTTCGGCCCGAGCAACCTTCTCTTCAGCCTGGACAACTTGGTCCTGGCACCACATCAATTGCTGCCGCGTGTGCTGATACCGAGCATCATGCTTCTCCTGGATATTAGTCAAAATGCCCCGGCTTTCATCACGAAGCTCCTGAAAGAGCTCCTGTATCCAGGCCTGCTTTTTGAACAATTGGTCGGGGGGTTCGTCAGCATCCACAGACCTCTTGCCAAGAGACGCAATGGCGCTTTGCTCCGAATTGATTGCATTGAAGAGCGCACCGAGGCCGATTCGAAATGCAGCCTCACGGCCATCCGCACCAGTAACACCACGCAGGGCTTTGATGCAGAGATTCTTGACAACAGGAACGTTGTGCGCAGCCCACGTGATGGCCGAATGGATGGGGACGAAGACGCGCTGGACGGGCTGCACAGTTTGAAAATATTTGTGTAAGTACCCAAAAATGAAAATGTTTACTTAGTATGAAAATTAATAGTAAGTAAAATTAGTACCATGGATACTCAAATATCCCTGGTACAAAATCAAAATGGGTACAAAAAATCACTCTGAAAAAAATGGGTTACCAGTCCATTGCCACCGTGGATGGTTTTGATGATCCTGAATTTGATCTTGCAGAGCATGTGCTTGCCGGTAGGATTCTCCTTGCAATTGGGCCCATCACACTTCTTGGAAGTCTCGACAGCCTCATTGATAAGACGTGCTGCATTCTTGGACGCATTTTCACCTGACCATTTTCCCAGAACTGTGCCCCACACGGCAAGCTCCAAACTGTGCGGAAACTCTTTGCAGCCGCGCTTGCAGACGATCTGTGTAGCAAGATCTTCTGTAGAGAATATTTGCACAGGTTCAATATTCATCATCTCCAGGGTCGGATTCACCAGATCGTTTACTGTCAGGCGGAACTCGGTGCAGGTGTGACGTAGTTCGACGCCTCCATCCAATATGGCCATGGAAGGAATGGCCAAAAGCTTTGAGGTATTGCTGTGCACAACAGTGGTCTCGCCCGTCGAGTTGTGCATGAAGTCACAGGGTTCCACCGGCGCTGCAATGGCCTGGACATTTGTAACCACGGTGTCCGGGGATTCCACGATCCTTGCAGTGGCCGCCATCCTGAGGAAAGAAGAAGGGTGTACACCCCCCACTCCATTGTCGATCAAACTCCGAGCTTGTACACTTGTACGGTCAATTTCGTGCATTTCATCCAAGAATCCTCGAATATTTCCAAGCAGTGTCTCCGCCATGCTCTCCGGAATGTGTGGCTTGGTTGCGCTGCTTGGTTTCGTGGCTTGTCTGTGTGGCCTGATTTTTTTGTGGTGCCACGTCGTGGCCTGTTTTTTTATGGTGTCACGTTAGCGCACACCGCGTCGTCGTGTTCTCATATCTCAAAGCATCTACTTACCTGAACCAACACGTACATCTGTACTGAATCAACGCAACTTATCAGTTGTAGGTGTTTTTTTGTGGTATCTCGTGTTTAAAAGATTTTTGTGGTATCTCGTGTTTGAAAGATTTTTGCCGGTCAAAAATTTGACTATGTTTTTTGTACCAGTACGTAATTCATTT